>Ga0105235_100225_pt1 | contig 21833 bp, 19 predicted proteins | sample Virmet3819_2500_FD_90059 | JGI IMG/M metagenome (GOLD analysis project Ga0105235, IMG submission 90059) | Marine viral communities from the Southern Atlantic ocean transect to study dissolved organic matter and carbon cycling - metaG 3819_2500 | ecosystem: Environmental > Aquatic > Marine >... | reverse complement strand
CTATATACTTTAGTTTTTATATTTGTGCTAATAATGTAAAATTACTCTTAAAAGTCTTATAAATTAAGAACTTTTAACCAATTCTTAACATCGGTAATTGAAAAAAAATTACAATTTGCAGAGCTTGAAATTATTAGAGTTTCAAATTCCTAAAAAACTAATTTATAATGGAAGATACTAGTACTGTTGATATTGCATCAATAAATGCAAAAATTGAAAAGGAAAGCGCATTTGTAGACTTACTTATGCTTGAGATGAATAAAGTAATTGTTGGACAAAAACATATGGTCGAGCGATTACTAATTGGATTATTAGGGCAAGGACATATTTTACTAGAAGGTGTGCCAGGTCTAGCAAAAACATTAGCTATTAATACGTTGTCACAAGCAATAGATGCCAGTTTTAGCAGAATTCAGTTTACGCCAGACTTATTACCAGCAGACGTTATTGGTACATTAATTTATAACATAAAGGAAAACGACTTTACTATTAAAAAAGGTCCAATCTTTGCCAATTTTGTTTTAGCTGATGAGATTAACCGTGCGCCAGCAAAAGTACAATCGGCTTTACTAGAAGCCATGCAAGAAAAGCAAGTAACTATTGGTGACGAGACCTTTAAATTAGACAAGCCATTTTTAGTAATGGCAACTCAAAACCCAGTAGAACAAGAAGGAACATATCCTTTGCCAGAAGCGCAAGTAGACCGTTTTATGCTAAAAACGATTATAGATTATCCAAAGCAAGCCGAAGAGCAGCTAATCATGCGTGCTAATTTAAAAGGAGCTTGGGATAAAGTAAATCCAGTAGTGACTACAGAGCAAATTATAAGAGCGCAACAAGCAGTAAGAGAAGTGTATATGGATGAAAAGATTGAAAAATACATCCTAGATATCATCTTCGCTACACGTTATCCAGAACAATATAGACTAGATGATTTAAAACCATTAATCTCTTTTGGTGCGTCACCACGTGGTAGTATTAACTTAGCTACTGCAGCAAAATGTTATGCATTTATTAAGCGTCGTGGTTATGTAATTCCAGAAGATGTACGTGCTGTTGTACAAGATGTATTACGTCACCGTATCGGAATTACTTACGAAGCTGAAGCAGAAAATGTAACTGCAGAAGATATCGTAAACAAGATTGTAAACGAAATTGAAGTACCTTAATCAGTTGGCATTATTTAGTCAACAGTCTTCAGTAAAGTTTAATTTACCGAATGCTTTTAACTAAATACTATTTAGCACTGCAAACTGCACACTGAACACTGCATACTGAAACAATGGATACTAAAGAAATACTAAAAAAAGTTCGAAAAATAGAGATTAAGACACGTCGTTTGTCTGATCATATTTTTGGAGGCGAATACCATTCGACTTTCAAAGGTCGTGGTATGACTTTTTCTGAAGTACGCCAATACCAATTTGGTGATGATGTAAGAAACATCGATTGGAATGTTACCGCACGTTACAACGAGCCTTACGTAAAAGTTTTTGAAGAAGAACGCGAGCTAACCATGATGCTTATGGTAGACGTTTCTGGATCTGAATTTTTTGGAACAGAACAACAATTTAAAAACGAAATTATAACCGAAATCGCTGCTACTTTAGCCTTTTCGGCAACTCAAAATAACGATAAAATAGGTCTGATTTTATTTTCAGATGACATAGAACTTTACATACCGCCAAAAAAAGGAAGATCTCATGTATTGCGTATTATTCGCGAGTTAATCGAGTTTCAACCTAAAAGTAAACAAACCAATATTGCCGAAGCTTTAAAGTTTTTACGCAATGTCATGAAAAAGAAAGCAATTGTTTTTATGATGAGCGATTTTATTGCAGAAGATTACAAGCAAACCCTAAAAATAGCAGCTGGAAAACACGATATAACAGGAATTAGAATTTATGATAAACATGAAGAAAACATTCCAAATTTAGGTATGGTAAATATGCAAGACGAAGAGTCTGGCGAGTTAATGTTAGTCAATACAAGTTCTAAAAAAGTAAGACAAGAATACGCAAAGTTTTATACGCAAAAGGTTGGCTACTTTAAAGATAGTTTTGCAAAATCTGGTGCAGGTAGTTTGTCTTGCAGGACCGATGAGAGTTACGTAAAAAAACTATTAGGCTATTTTAAAACAAGAGGATAAATTATAAGGTTTAGCGCAGTCCAAACCTAATTTAATATGAAGAAACAGTATTTAAAATATAATAAAGTAAAACTAAAAGGCTTTTGGTCTTTGGTCTTTTTTCTTTTCTCGTTTTTATCATTTGCACAAGTTACATCATCCATAGATTCTACTTCAATAAAAATTGGTGAACAAATTACCTATAAAATTGAAGTCGAAACCGATACAACAAACCCAGTTATTTTTCCTGAAGGGCAAACATTTATGCCTTTAGAAATGATAGAATCCTATCAGCCAGACACTACAAAATACGACGCTAAATATAAACTGATTAAAAAGTACGGTTTAACACAGTTTGATTCTGGTAAATATGTTATCCCAAAGCAAAAAATAATCATTGGCGGAAAGACGTTTGCAACAGATAGTATGCTGGTTGAGGTTAACGATATAGTTGTAGATACAACCAAGCAAAAACTATACGATGTTAAACCAATGATAGACGTTAAAAAACCTTCTAGCAATTGGTGGTTATGGGTATTGTTAACTATTGCATTGGTTGCAACAATTGGCTTTTTAGTGTATTGGTTTGTATGGCGAAAAAAACCATTAACCGAAGAAGAAAAAATAGCACAATTACCACCTTACGATCGTGCAAAATTAGCCTTAAAGCAATTAGATGAAACCAAGTATTTAGAACGTGCCGAAATCAAAGAGTACTATTCTGAGCTAACCTTTATCATCAGAAAATATTTAGATGAAAAAGTTTACGACAAAGCTTTAGAAAGTACAACAGATCAATTAATAGATCGATTAAATATTTTACAAGAAGGTAATCAAATAGAGCTAAGCAAAGATGATATTAAAAATATTGAAGCTATTTTAAAACGTGCCGATTTGGTAAAATTTGCAAAATCTGCTCCAGATATCGAGCTTGCTAAATTAGACAGACAAACGGTAGATACAGAAATAGATCAAGTAAAAGATGCTTTACCAGAACCAAGCGAAGAAGAATTACTTAAAAACGAAGAATACCAAAAGCTAAAAGCTAAAAAAGAAAAGCAGAAAAAAATCTGGATTACAGCTGCTATTGCATTTATGCTTTTAATAGGTACCATTGGTGTTTTTAGTTACAAATACGGTATTAATTACGTTATAGATACGGTAACAGGTAAAGACACTAAGCAATTATTAGAAGGTAATTGGGTAACTAGTCAGTATGGTTTTCCACCAATGACAATTTCTACTCCAGAAGTTTTAAAAAGAGAAGATGTTGAGGTAGAACAAAGTATAGCACGACCAATTACAAAAACAGCATTTAGTTACATTCTAGAAAATCAGTTTTATGTAACCGTTTCTACCACAACAATAGAGGTTAATCCCCAAGCAGAAAACAAACCATCTGCAGAACAAAATATCCAAAAAGCAATAGAAGATAATTTTAAAGCACTAGAAGACAACGGAGCAAGAAACATCTTGCCTGTTAACGATAAGTTTGTTACACCTAATGGTGTTGAAGGCTTAAAAACATCAGGAACATTAGAGTTTCCTGTTGATGAAGCTAAAGAAAAATACGTATCAGGTCAGTTTGAATTATTAAGTTTTGCTAGTGAAAACGTCATGCAACAAGTTATGATATATTATCTAAAAGATGATGTTTATTTAGACCAAGTTGTAGAGCGTGTTTTAGCTTCAGTAGAATTAAAATCTAAAGAAGAATAATGTTACAAGGTATCACTTTTGAAAATAAAATATTTTTCTGGTTGCTGTTAGCATTACCACTAGCTATACTTTGGTATGTGTTAAAACATAAACGTCAAACAGCTGAGCTTAAAATTTCAAGTTTAAAAGGATTTAAAACCAAACAATCTTGGTTGCCAAAATTAAAACATGCATTATTTGCATTACGATTAATTGCATTAGCCTTATTAATTACCGCGTTAGCACGACCACGAACTTCAGAAACTAAAAGCAAAACTAAAACCACACGAGGTATCGATATTGTTATGGCAATAGATGTATCTGCAAGTATGTTGGCTAAAGATTTGCGTCCAAACCGTTTAGAGGCTTTAAAAGATGTAGCGTCAGAATTTATTAAAGGCAGACCAAACGACCGTATAGGATTGGTCGAATATGCTGGAGAAAGTTACACCAAAACACCAATTACTAGCGATAAAGCTATTGTGTTACGCAGCTTAGACGAAATTAAATATAATACCATTATAGAAGGTGGTACAGCAATTGGTATGGGATTAGCCACTTCGGTTAACCGTTTAAAAGATAGTAAAGCAAAAAGCAAAGTCATTATTTTACTAACCGATGGAGTTAATAATTCTGGAGCAATAAACCCAACTATTGCTAGTGAGTTAGCTGTTGAGTTTGGTATTAAAGTCTACACCATTGGATTAGGTACAAATGGTATGGCATTGTCGCCTGTCGCAATATTACCAAACGGAAGATTTCAATACGATCGTGTACAAGTAGAAATTGATGAAGAACTACTAAAAAGTATAGCAACAGCAACTGGCGGGAAATATTTTAGAGCAACCAACAACCAAAAGTTAGCAGAGATTTACGACGAAATTAATAAACTAGAAAAAACAGAAATAGACGAGATAAAATTCACAACCTACCAAGAACATTTTAGACCATTTGTTATTGCAGCAATGGTATTGTTGTTGTTAGAATATCTAATGAGAATTACAGTCTTTAGAAGTTTTGTTTAAAAGAAATTCCGCGAAAGCGAAAAAATAAAAATAAAGTCTGAGTAAGTACTTATTACTATTTACTCACTACTTAATACTAAAAAATATGTTTCAACTAGAAGAAAAAATATGGTTTTGGGCACTACTTATCATTCCGGTGATAGTTGTTTTCTTTTTGTTGCTACTGCTTTGGAAAAAGCAAACCCAAAAAAAGTTTGCAGACAAAGCACTTTTAAAGCGATTAAGTCCAAATCAGTCGGTATTTAAATCCGTACTAAAAATAATTGTGTTAAGCTTAGCATTTGCAAGTTTAGCAATAGCATTGGTCAATCCAAAAATAGGAACAAAGTTAGAAACCGTAAAGCGCGAAGGTGTAGATATTGTCTTTGCAATTGACGTGTCAAAAAGTATGTTGGCAGAAGATATTAAACCTAACCGATTAGAAAAATCTAAGCAATTAGTATCTCAAATCATCAATAATTTAGGTAGCGACCGTGTAGGTATTATCGCTTACGCAGGAAAAGCGTTTCCGCAGTTACCAATTACCACAGATTATTCGGCAGCAAAACTGTTCTTACAAAACATGAACACAGACATGTTATCGTCACAAGGAACAGCTATTAATGAAGCTATTTTACTTGCAAAAACGTATTATGACGATGATGAACAGACTAATCGCGTATTAGTCATTATTTCTGATGGAGAAGATCATAGTGAAGCTGCAGTGCAGGTTGCAGAACAAGCTAGCCAAGAAGGTATAAAAATCTTTACCATTGGTGTTGGAGAAGCAAAAGGAGGACCAATACCGTTAAAACGAAACGGAATCGTTACTGGATACAAAAAAGACAGTCAAGGAGAAACTGTAATTACTCGTTTAGATGAAACTACTTTAAAAAATATTGCAGCACAAGCCAACGGACAATACATACAAGGAAGAACAACAGATAAGGTGGTAAATCAAATGAAAGACATTTTAAACAAAATGGACAAAACCGAATTTGAAGCCAAACAAATTGCCGATTTTAAAGACCAATTTCAGTGGTTTTTAGGCTTAGCAATTTTGCTGTTTTTTATAGATATTTTCCTTTTAGAACGTAAAACAGATTGGCTTAAAAAATTAAACCTTTTTAATGAGAATTTATAAAACCCTTAACAGCAACAATTAGAGGTCTTTAGTATATTTACAAGTTGTTTTTTGATAAAAGCAGACAGTATAAAAAAATGAAAAAAACATTAAGCTACATATTATTTTTCTTCACAATTGCACTTATAGCGCAAGATAAAAACGAAGAAAAAGCATTGCAAAAGCAGACTAATAAAGCATTATCTTATGTTGCAGAAGCTAATGATTATGCTAAAAGCGACGATTTTGTAAATGCAGAAATGGAGTACCGTAAAGCATTATCTACAAAACCAAGCCAGTCAGTTGGAGCTTATAATTTAGCATATCAATATTACCAAAAAGGAAGCTTAGACGAAGCGCTATACCGTAACCAACAAGCAGCAAAAAATGCAACAGATAAAGTTGAAAAACACAGAGCATTTCATAACATTGGTAACATTTTAATGAAAAAAGAAAAATGTAAAGAAGCGGTAGAAGCTTATAAAAACGCACTACGTAATAATCCAAAAGATGACGAGACGCGCTATAATTTAGGTTTAGCAAAAGATTGTGCAAAAAACCAGCAAGACGACGAGCCTCAAGAAGACGATAAAGACGGAGAAAATAACCGTGATAAAGACGAAAACCAAAACGAGGATCAAAAAGAAAATAACGAAAAACAACAAGAAGACCAAGATCAAAAAGACCAGAAAGATCAAGGCGATCAAGATAAAAAAGAAGGCGATCAAGACCAAGATAAAGATGGTAAACCTGATGACAATAAAAACCAAGATCAAAAAGAAGGTGACCAAGATAATCAACAGCAACAACCACAACAAGGTCAATTATCACCACAGCAAATTAAAAACTTGCTAGAAGCCATGAATAATCAAGAACAAAAAGTTCAAGAAAAAATAAATGCACAAAAAGTAAAAGGTGCAAAAGTGCAAACTGATAAAGATTGGTAAAAAATTATAAATTTGAAGCTTAACATTCAGAATTAAACGAATTTAAAGTGAAACTACTTAAACACATATTCATTTTACTACTTGCTTTAGCACCAGTATTTGCTATGGCTCAAGATGAAGATGCAATAACGTTTCAAGCCAAAGTAAGTAAGAAAAAGCTAGGTTTAAACGAGCGATTACGTGTCGATTTTGAGATGAATAAAGATGGCGATAATTTTAAATCACCAGACTTTGATGGCTTTACCGTTGTTGGTGGCCCAAACCAATCGGTTAGTCACTCTTGGTTTAATGGTAAGCGTAATTTTTCAAAAACCTACAGTTACTTTTTGGCACCAAAGCAAATGGGTACATTTACCATTAATCAAGCAACTATTGAGATTGATGGTGTGACTTACAAAACTTCACCTATTACAATAAAAGTTACTAAGCCAATAGAAGTACCAGATGATCCTAATGACCCAGATTATATTTTAAAAGAAAATATTCATCTAGTAACAGAGGTTTCAAAAGCTAATCCGTATTTAAATGAACCTATTACTGTAGTCTATAAACTTTACGTAGCGCCAAAAGCAGGTATTAGTAATTTTAGAGAAATTGAAAGTCCAAAATTTAATGGATTTTGGAGTCAGAATATCGATATTAAAGGTTTAAAAGCACAAGAAGGAACTTATGACGGTGAAGAATACCGTTTCGTAGTACTTAGAAAAGCAGTTTTATTTCCACAAAAAACAGGAAAATTAGAGATAGAACCATTAAGCTTAGATTTAACTATTGATGTGCCAACTAATAAAAGAGACATTTTTGGTAGAAGAATAACAAACCAAGCACACAGAACTATTACTGCAAATCCAAGGTCTATAAATGTAAAAGATTTACCGTTAGAAGGAAGACCAGATAGTTTTACAGGCGCAGTTGGTGATTTTGATTTTAATGTAACAGTTTCTAAAACCGAACTTAACGCAACCGAAGCTTTAGATGCAAAAATTGAAGTCTCAGGTAACGGAAATTTAAAGCTTTTTGAATTACCAGAATTTAAAGCACCAAGCGCATTAGAAGTTTACGAGCCAGAACATGAAGAAAATATTAGAACAAACCTAGCAGGTATGCAAGGAAAAATTTCTGATAATTATACGATTGTGCCTCAGTTTAAGGGTAAGTTTCCTATACCGCCAATAACATTTGCTTATTTCGATTTAAAAACAGAAACTTATAAAGAGCTGTCTTCAAAAGACATTGTAATAAATGTTTTAGAAGGTCCAGCTTACGCAGATGCCGATAATAATTTACCAACCAATGCATCAGGTAAACAACCTGTAGTTTTAAACGAAAATCAGTTTGCGTTTATAAAAACTAAGGCTAACTTTTCATCTATAAAAAAAGAAGATTTTTTCAATACAACAGCATTTTGGACAGGTTTATTAGCGCCATTATTGGCAATACCTTTAGCGTTAGTTTATAGAAGAAAAAGAGAAGAACGTAACGCCGATGTTGTTGGTAATAGATTAAGAAAAGCAGATAGATTAGCTAAAAAATACTTAAGCGAAGCTAAAAAAGCACTAGGTAATAAAGAAGCATTTTATATAGCATTAGAAAAAGCGTTACATAACTATTTAAAAGGACGTTTAAATATAGAAACAACAGACTTAAGCAAAGAAAAAATTAAAGAATTATTACTAAGCAGAAATGTAGAGCAAAACGTAATTTTAGACTTTGAAACGCTTTTAAAACATTGCGAATTGGCAAGATATACACCAATGACTCAAGTAGCAATGGAGCAAGATTACAATAATGCAGCTACAACAATTAACATTATAGATAAACAACTAAAATAAAGTAGTTAGAAGATGAAAAAATTACTTTACATATTAGTCTTTGCACTTTCAGCAATAAGTTTAGCTCAAAATAATGAATTATTTGATCAAGCAAATGCATTATATAATGATGGTAAATTTAGTGATGCTGTAAATAAATATGAAGCTATTATAAAAAATGGGCAACATTCTGCAGAGTTATATTACAACTTGGGGAATGCACATTATAAACTAAATAACATTGCACCTAGTATTTATTATTACGAAAAAGCCTTACAGTTAAAACCTAATGACAAAGAGATACTAAATAACATTTCTTACGCAAAAAATATGACCATTGATGATATAGAAGCAGTACCAAAATTAGGATTGTCAAGATTCTTCAATAAAGCAATTAACGCTTTGACTTATGATAATTGGGCTACTTTATCAATTATCTTCGTTATAGGTTTTGTGTTGTTATTTGTAACTTATTTCTTCACATTTAGTACTTCAAAAAAACGATTAGCTTTTGTTTCTGGATTAGGAAGTTTATTAATAGGTTTAATCTGTTTATCTTTTGCCTTTAAAAAGCAAAACTTAGATAAGAATAATAATCCAGCTATAGTTTTTGCAAAAGAAACAGAAGTAAAATCTGAACCTAACTTGGGTAGTACAGAAGCTTTTGTACTTCATGAAGGCACCAAAGTTCAAGTTTTAGATACTATTAATAATTGGAAAAAAATAAAACTTGCAGATGGTAAAACAGGTTGGATAATATCTGGAGACATAAAATTACTAAATACTTTTTAGTATATTTGCCTTTAAAAAATACTAAAAAAGCTATATTTGTTTCTTACCTAATCAGACTATGTCTAAACAATTAGTATCTATATTTTTTTCAATTTTATTTTTTGGGCTAATTACAGCTCCATCAATTATTATTGCTATAGATGCAGATGTAGATGTTTCTATTTTGTATAGTGTCTCTGAAGAGGAAGAAGAAAACAAAAGCATAAAACTAGTAGTAACAGAACAAAAAGAAACTACAGAAAGTATTTATAAAAAAATTGCTTTTCAAAAGTTAGACTATTTGTTTAAATCTTACACAAAACCAGCACTTAATTTAATATCTCCACCTCCAGAAATTTTCATATTATAATTTTGTTTATATGAGACTGTAAAGTCTTCTCTTTTATTAACTTTTTAAAGTTACCTTGGTAAAAAGGTAACAATCAAACTTTATAATATGTTTAAATATATTAAAAACGATTTACCGGCAAGTATAGTCGTATTTTTTGTAGCATTACCATTATGTTTAGGTATTGCTTTAGCTAGTGGCGCACCATTATTTTCTGGACTAATTGCAGGGATTATAGGTGGTATTGTAGTAGGATCATTAAGTGGTTCTAAAATTGGTGTAAGTGGTCCAGCAGCAGGTCTGGCAGCAATTGTATTAACTGCTATTGGTACTTTAGGTGGTTACGAAAACTTCCTAGTAGCAGTTGTTTTAGGAGGTATTATCCAATTAGTTTTTGGATTATTAAGATTAGGAATCATAGGTTACTACTTTCCTTCTTCAGTAATTAAGGGAATGTTAACGGGTATTGGTATTATCATTATTTTAAAACAAATCCCTCACTTTTTTGGATACGATCCAGATCCAGAAGGTGATTTTGCTTTTTTTCAAGTAGATGGTGAAAATACATTTTCTGAAATTTTAAATTCGATTAATCATATTACACCAGGATCGTTATTAATTGGTGTTATCGGTTTAGGCATTCTATTATTATGGAGTAATGTGTTATCCAAAAAAGGTAAAATATTTCAATTAATACAAGGTCCATTAGTAGCAGTTGTTGTTGGTATTATCTTTTATGTGTTAACTAAAGATAGTTCTACTTTGGCAATTCAAAGTTCGCATTTAGTTAGTGTACCTGTTCCAGAAGATTTTTCGTCGTTTTTAGGGCAATTTAGTTTTCCTAATTTTTCAGTAATAACTAATCCAGAAATATGGGTTGTTGCCTTTACAATTGCATTAGTTGCAAGTTTAGAAACACTACTATGCGTAGAGGCAACAGATAAATTAGATCCTTATAAAAATATAACACCTACTAATCGCGAGTTATTAGCACAAGGTACTGGAAATATCCTTTCTGGTATGATTGGAGGATTACCTATTACGCAAGTAATTGTTCGTAGTTCGGCAAATATCCAATCTGGAGGACGCAGTAAAATGTCGGCAATTATTCATGGTTTCTTTTTATTAATTTCTGTAATATTAATACCTAAGCTATTAAATATGATACCTTTGTCTGTGTTAGCTGCAATCTTATTAATAGTAGGATATAAACTTGCAAAACCAGCTTTATTTAAAACAATGTACGATTTAGGCTGGAAACAATTTTTACCATTTATTGTTACCGTTGCAGGTATTGTATTTACAGATTTACTAAAAGGAATTGGTTTAGGTTTAGCAGTTGGTATTGTAGTAATACTAATAAAAAGTTACCAAAACTCACACTTTTTACATAAAGAAGGAGAAGATGTAGATGATGGTAAAATTAAAATGACACTTGCAGAAGAAGTTACCTTCTTTAACAAAGGAGCAATTTTAAAAGAATTAGACCGTTTACCAGAAAATTCTTTCTTAGAATTAGACGTAAGTAAAACACGCTATTTAGATAATGATATTATAGAGATTTTAGAAGACTTTTCAATTAAAGCAAAAGAACGAAATATCAATATCAAGTTAATTTCAGAAAGAGGAACAGTAGAAAACCCAGAAAGTTTTATAGAGTTCTTTAAATTAAGACCTAAAATACAATTAAACTAACAAATAACACAATAAAAGATACAATGAAAGCACATACTAAAGAAACACAAGCTACAATGACTCCAGAAAAGTCATTACAGTTTTTAAAAGAAGGGAATCAAAGATTTCAGCAAAACTTAAAAGCAAATCGTAATTTATTAGAGCAAGTTAATGATACAAGCGAAGGACAATTTCCGTTCGCAACAATATTAAGTTGTATAGATTCTCGTGTATCTGCCGAGCTTGTTTTTGATCAAGGATTAGGAGATATTTTTAGCGTACGTATTGCAGGTAACTTTGTAAACGAAGATATCTTAGGAAGCATGGAGTTTGCTTGCAAATTAGCAGGAACAAAACTAATTGTAGTATTAGGTCACACAAGTTGTGGTGCAGTAAAAGGTGCATGTGATCATGCCGAAATGGGTAATCTAACCAAGTTAATCCAGAAAATAACACCAGCTGTAAATGCAGTTTCAGAACCAAAGGATGAGAGTTTAAGAAACTCTAAAAACTTAGAATTTGTAGATGAAGTATCAAAGAAAAACGTAGAACTTACAATAGATCGCATCCATGCAGAAAGTCCAATACTTTCTGAAATGGAAAAAAATGGCGAAATTAAAATTATAGGCGCTATGTACGATATTAATACAGGTGGTGTACAGTTTTACGAATAAGATTAACATGAAAAAGAACACATTTGCAGCATTACTAGTTTTAGTAATGCTGCCTTTTTTAGGGTTAAGTCAAAATAGCGAATTAGGTAATTGGTTAATCGTTTTTGGTAATAAACAATTAAATAGTAAATGGAATTTACATGCCGAAGTCCAATACCGTAATTACGATGCTATAGGCGATCTAGAGCAACTACTGTTAAGAACAGGAATAGGATATAATCTAACCGAAAATAACAACAATCTACTATTAGGTTACGGTTACATAAAATCTGAAAATTACATAGGTCAAACAGACGATAAAATTAATGTAAACGAACACAGAATTTTTCAGCAGTTTATAACAAAACAGCACCAAAACAGATTAAATATAACACACCGTTATAGGTTTGAACAACGTTTTGTAGAAGACGATTTTAAAATGCGATTAAGATACTTCCTATCTCTAAATTATCCATTAAATCATAAAAATTTAGAAGATAAAACATGGTATTTATCAAGTTATAACGAGCTGTTTATTAATACCAAAAATGATTTGTTTGAACGTAACAGGATATATTTTGGTACAGGATATAAACTAAATAAAGCTATAAAATTTGAGCTAGGTTGGATGAATCAAATATTCAGTTCAGGATCCAGAGATCAAATAAACATGATAGCATTTATTAACTTTTAAATAAAAATAAGAAGGTAATGGTATTTAAGCTTGCACGTCGTTAGTCTCTTCAGCAGGATCTATAATATCATTATCTTCATCTAAAGTTTCATCATCAGATTTAATAATACTAGGAAAAATCATTGGTGCCAAACCCTTAACAGGTTTGTACAGTAAAGAATCTTCAATATTCTCTTCATCAACAAACGTAACCGTGTTATTCATTTTATCAAAAACAATAAGTAACACACTTAAAATCAGTCCAATTTTTAAAGCACCAAAAACAGCGCCAAGCAATTTGTTTAAAATACCTAAAGAGGCAAAATCTGCTAATTTGGTAAGCGCTTTACCAGCCAAACTAATTAGTAAAATAATAACAACAAAGGTTATAGCAAAAGCAGTAATATTAATAGTTTTCTCGTCCCATTCGGTCTTATTCTCTAAAAAGTTAGCTACAAAATAACTAAAATGTATAGCACCGTAAACACCACCAACAAGAGCAATAATAGAAGCTAATTCAACAAAAAGACCTTTAAACAATCCGCGTATTAAACCAAACAAAATTAACGCACCTAAAACAATATCTATAACCGCCATAAAGTTTACAATTTCAACAAATATAAACTAACTTTGCAACTTTAATAAAATTATGTCTAGAGACGAACAATTAAAACAACGCTGGGAAGAGATAGTAACCAAATTGTCTAATCAATTTGCAGATGGAGACACCTTAGATTTAGACGGAATAATCTACTTAATTGGTGTGCAAGAGTTGGGACAATTACATCGCAGATTTAAAAAAGATCACAAATTAGATTTAATGCACATAGCCATATGCAAACTACTAGAACCTTACGGCTATTATGAGTTTGATTTTGTTGATGAAGATGGTTGGCCACACTATAAAATAAAAGAGCAATTGCCAACACTAAAAGCAGGAGAACAGTCTATTTTAATGAAAGAAGCCATAGTAAACTACTTTTTAGAAACCAACTATATACAATAATTATTACAGCGTTACCCTATCGGGTCAGGCTCTCGCAAGTCGCAATCAAAGATGTGCTCCAACAATTGCTCCATCCTTAACGCGTCAATCCGCCAACAAAAAGCTTACACTAAGTAAGGTGTAAACCATAAAAAATAGTAAATTTGCCCTTTATTTTATGATGTCATGATAGATAAGATTAAAGAACTTATAGCCGAAGCAGAAGCGTTTAAAGCGCAAACCAAAGAAGAGGTAGAAGCATACCGTATTAAACTTTTAGGACAAAAAGGATTAGTAAAACAATACTTTGCCGAGTTTAAAAACGTAGCTAACGACCAAAAGAAAGAGTTTGGACAAGCCATAAACAAACTAAAACAAACGGCTCAAGACAAAGTAAACCAGCTAAAAGAAGAGCTAGATAATAATGCTCCAGAAACAAGCATATCTGGTGATTTATCAAGACCAGGCGAACCATTAATTATCGGTTCTCGTCATCCAATTTCTATAGTAAAAAATCAAATTATAGATATCTTTTCTAATATCGGTTTTAATGTTAGCGAAGGACCAGAAATAGAAGACGATTGGCATAACTTTACAGCATTAAACCTACCAGAATATCATCCAGCAAGAGATATGCAGGACACGTTTTTTGTGCAAACTAATCCAGATATTTTATTACGTACACATACCAGTTCTGTACAAGTACGCTACATGGAAAATAATCAACCACCAATACGTACAATATCACCAGGTAGAGTTTATCGTAACGAAGCTATTTCTGCACGTTCGCATTGTTTTTTTCATCAGGTAGAAGGATTATACATAGATAAAGATGTAAGTTTTGCAGATTTAAAACAAACGCTTCAATATTTTACAACCGAGTTGTTTGGAAAGTCTAAAATAAGACTTCGTCCATCTTACTTCCCGTTTACAGAGCCTAGCGCAGAAATTGATGTATATTGGGGATTAGAAACCGAAACTGATTACAAAATAACCAAAGGAACAGGTTGGTTAGAAATTGGTGGTTGTGGTATGGTAGATCCAAATGTATTATCCAATTGTAAAATAGATCCAGAAGAATACTCTGGTTTTGCATTTGGAGTTGGTATAGACCGTATAGCAATGTTATTACATCAAATAGGAGATATTAGATTATTAAGCGAAAACGATGTACGATTCTTAGAGCAATTCAAATCGGCTTTATAATAAATTAACAATGAATTATAGTTAAAGGCTAATATGTTAAGAAATTTACATATTAGCCTTTTTTATTTAACAACAAATTAACTTCGTTTAGTTCGGTTTGTTCCGAACCTATTGTATTTTTGCGGCATAATTTTTTAGAATAATTTATGATTAAAGATATATGTAGCAAAAAAATGGCACTGGTTGAAAAACTTGGTGTGCATTTAGAAGGTAGAGAAAACCTAGCGCCTGTTGCTGCGCGCATTATGGCGTACGTGATTTTAACAGGTAAGCGCGGTACTACGTTTGATGAAATGGTTACTGTACTTCAAGCTAGTAAAAGCACCATTTCTACGCATTTAAACCACTTACAAGATTTAAAGAAACTAGAATACTTCACTAAAACAGGTGATCGTAAAAAATATTTCATCATTAATAAAGATTCTGTTTTACATCATATTAATGAAATGATAAAACAATGGGAAGAAGTTGCGGCACTTCACAAAGAAATGAAAGCATACAAAGAAGCCATTAACGAACATATTACAGATGAAGAAGAAAAATTCGATTTAACCTTTCATAACGATTATTTACGATTTGTAAAAGATGCTTCAGCTTCAATAGAAAACTTAAAAGAAAACCTAATTAAAAATAAATTCAACCTTTAAAATAATGACAACAAATAAATTAATTTCAATATTAACCATAGCTAGTGTGTTTCTAGTCATGGTTAGCTGTGGTAATAAAGACAATGCACAATCAGCTGCAGCGCAACAACAGCAAGCCTTACCATTTCCGGTAACGCAAATTCAAACCCAAACGGTAGAAGGTTTTAACGAATATCCTGTAAATATTGAAGGTATTGTAAACAGTGATGTGCGTGCAAAAACTTCAGGATACATTCAAAAAGTATTGGTAGACGAAGGTGCTAGAGTACGCAAAGGTCAGCCTCTTTTTAGATTAGAAACGCAATCGTTAAGTCAAGATGCCGAAGCGGCAAAAGCACAGGTAAATGTGGCTCAAGTTGAGGTTGATAAGTTAAAACCTTTAGTAGAAAAAAACATTATTAGTCCTGTACAATTAGAAACTGCAAAAGCCAATTTAGCACAAGCCAAAGCAGCTTACAGTAGTATTGCGGCCAATATTGGTTATGCAACGGTAAAAAGTCCAGTTGATGGTTACGTGGGTTCAATCAATTTTAGAGAAGGTGCTTTAGTAAGCGCTGCCGATCCAACACCATTAACTACGGTTAGCGATATTAGTAAAGTATATGCGTTTTTTACTTTAAACGAATCGCAGTACATAGACCATTTAAAACGAATGACAGGTAAAACCAAAGCAGAACGTATCAAAAATTTTCCAGACGTTAGTTTAATATTGGCAAATGGCGATATATATTCTGAAAAAGGACGTATTCAAACCAGTACTGGTCAAATTAGCGAAACAACTGGTACCATAAAAGTAAGAGCAGCTTTTGATAATCCAAACGAGCTTTTAACTAACGGAAATAGTGGAAAAATACGTATTCCTTCAACTTACAAAAATGCAGTAGTTGTACCACAATCGTCAACCTTTGAACAGCAAGGTAAAGTGATGATTTACACGTTAGGCGAAGACAATAAAGTAAGCAGTAAAATTATTGAAGTTGAAGCTAAAGTAGATAATCTTTACGTGGTAAAATCGGGTATAGATACCAATACTAAAATTGTTGCTTCTGGTGTTTCAAAATTACGCGATGGTATGCCAATTGCACCACAAGAAATTCCGTTTAACGAAGCCACTAAAAAAGTAGCTACTTTATTTAAAAACTAAATTATTCCTTAAACATATTTATTAGTTATGTTAAAAACATTTATTGAAAGACCAGTGCTTTCAACAGTAATCTCTATTATCATAGTTATACTAGGTGTTATCAGTATAACATCCTTACCTATAGAGGAATACCCAGATATTGCGCCGCCAACTATTAAGGTTACGGCTAACTATACAGGTGCTAATGCAGAGACTGTTTTAGAGAGTGTAATTGTACCTATTGAAGAGCAAATTAATGGTGTAGAAGGTATGACGTACATTACTTCTACAGCATCAAATAATGGTACTGCCGAAATTACCGTGTATTTCGACCAAACTATGGATGCCGATATTGCTGCGGTAAACGTACAAAACCGTGTTGCACGTGCAAACCCGTTGTTACCTTCAGAAGTTATCCAAACTGGTATTGTAACGCAAAAGCAAGAAACCAGTGCATTAATGTTTATTGCTATGTATTCTGATAGCGAAGACTATGATGCTACTTTTATTCAGAATTACTTAAAAATAAACGTAATTCCTGCTATGCAGCGTATTAAAGGTGTTGGTGATGTATCAGTGTTTTCACAACAAGATTACGCTATGCGTGTTTGGTTAAAACCTGAAAAATTAGCAGCTTATAACTTAATTCCATCAGATATTACAGCTGCTTTAAACGAGCAGAATTTAGAAGCTGCAGCTGGTTCTTTAGGTGAAAATAATGGTGAGTCGTTCTCTTATATTTTAAAGTATAGCGGACGATTTAAAGAAGAAGGACAGTATGCAGACATCGTAATTAAGGCTTTAGGAAATGGCGAATATTTACGCTTGAAAGATGTCGCAGAAATCGAGTTAGATGCGCAATCCTATTCATCTAACGCTACAAGTTTAGGACATCCAGCGGTATTTATGGGAATTTTCCAAACCAAAGGATCTAACGCTGCCGAAATTATTGAAAACATTAAAACTACTTTAGACGATGTAGAACAAGGTTTGCCTGAAGGTTTAAACTTCTTTGTGCCTTACGATACAAGTTTATTCTTAAACGCATCTATAGACAAAGTAATTAGCACACTTTTAGAAGCCTTTTTACTAGTGTTTTTAGTGGTATTTATCTTCTTACAAGATTTTCGTTCTACATTAATTCCTGCAATTGCAGTACCAGTCTCGATTATTGGTACCTTCTTTTTCTTGAATGTCTTTGGCTATTCCATAAACCTATTAACGCTTTTCGCATTAGTGCTGGCTATTGGTATTGTGGTAGATGATGCTATTGTTGTTGTAGAAGCTGTACACGCCAAAATGGATGAAGGTGAGAAAAAACCGAAAAGTGCCACATTAAAGGCTATGAGTGAAATTTCGGGTGCTATTATTTCAATTACATTGGTAATGTCTGCTGTATTTATTCCAGTAACCTTTGTAACAGGTCCAACAGGTGTATTTTACGAGCAGTTTGGTGTTACTTTAATTATAGCCATTTTAATTTCGGCAGTAAACGCCTTAACGTTAAGTCCGGCATTATGTGCATTGTTACTAAAAGAACATAAAGACGATGAAGAATTAAAAGGAAAAAATGCACTTCAAAAATTCTACACGTTATTTAACAGAGGATTTGACGCAACTGTAAATAAATACGTTAAGTCACTACAGTTTTTATATAAAAACAAGTTTGTATCAGTAATGCTATTAATCATTGCTGGTGTAGGTATTTATTGGGCGGCAACAACAACGCCAACTGGATTTGTACCAAATGAAGATAGAGGGATTATTTTTGCTAACATAGAATTACCTGCCGGTGCATCATTAGACCGTACCGAAGCAGTAACTAAAGAATTATACGCAAAAATTAAAGACCTTGATGGTGTTATAGGTGCTAGTTTTGTTAAAGGGCGAAGCTTAATTAGTGGTGCTGGTAGTAACTTTAGTATTGGTTTCGTCAAGTTAGACGATTGGTCTGAAAGAGAATCTGAAGCCTTATCTGCACAAGCCATAACTGGTAAATTATTTGGTATTGCAGCTACCATTCCAGAAGCAAAAATTATTTTCTTCTCGCCACCAAGTATTCGTGGTTTTGGTAACTCAGCTGGTTTTGAGGTAAATTTACTAGACAAATTCGGTGGTGAATTTACCGATTTAGATAAAGCTAATAAAGAGTTTGCTGCAGCCTTAATGAGTCATCCAGAAATTCAATATGCGCAATCGGCATTCAACACTAATTATCCGCAATACGAAATGGAAGTTAATGTGCCTTTAGCAAAAGAAAAAGGTGTGGCTATTAACAGTATTTTCGGGACGCTTCAAGGTTATATTGGTGGAATTTACGCTTCAGATTTTAGCCGATTTGGTAAACAGTATCGTGTATACATTCAATCGTTACCAGAAGATAGAGCAGATGAAAACGACCTAAACAGTATGTATGTGCGAACAACTTCTGGTGAAATGACGCCAATTACACAGTTTGTAACCTTAAAACGTGTGTATGGTCCACAATCGGTAACGCGTTTCAACCTATTTAATTCAACAAATATAACAGGTGCAACTAATCCTGGATTTAGTACAGGTGATGCCATTAGAGTGATTGAAGAAGAAGTGGCAAAATTGCCAAGTAATTACACCGTTGCATATTCTGGTTTAACACGAGAAGAGGTAAATGCAGGTAACCAAACCACGTTTATTTTCATCTTAAGTATTCTGTTTGTGTATTTCTTATTAAGTGCGCAGTACGAGAGTTATATTTTACCTTTTTCAGTATTATTATCGCTACCATTTGGTGTATTTGGTGCGTATATAAGTACGAAATTATTTGGATTAGAAAACAATATTTACTTCCAAATTGCACTGATAATGCTGGTTGGTCTGTTGGCTAAAAACGCTATACTTATTGTTGAGTTTGCATTGCAAAGACGCAAACAAGGCGAAAGTATTGTAAATGCTGCAATGGATGGTGCCAAAGCACGTTTACGACCAATTTTAATGACATCATTCGCCTTTATACTTGGGTTAATGCCGCTAGTATTAGCCAAAGGTGTTGGTGCCGAAGGAAATAATTCTATTGGTACAGGTGCAGCAGGTGGTATGTTAATAGGAACCATTTTAGGTGTATTTGTTATCCCAATTTTATTCATCTTTTTCCAATGGTTACAAGAAAAAGTATCGCGTAAACCAGAAGTAGAAACAATTGAAGCTTAAAAAAATGAAATCGACTATAAATAAAAATTTTAGTAAAGGCGCATTAGTTTTAATGCTGGCGCTAACACTGCAAAGTTGTTTTGTGGCTAAGGATTACACACGTCCTGAATTAGAAGAAACAGAACATTTGTATAGAACCGATAACTTACCACAAGACAGTATATCGTTAGCCGATGTATCGTGGAAGGATATGTTTAAAGACCAATATTTAGCGCAATATATTGAAGAAGGTCTTCAAAATAACCTAGATATTCGTGTGGCTATTCAGCAAATTGCTATCGCTAATGCATACATGAAACAAGGTAAGGCAGGTTATTTACCGACGTTAACTGGTACAGCCCAAGCAACGTATCAAGAGCTGTCTGAAAACAGTCAGTTTGGTGGTTTTTTCTCGTCTGTAGATCAATATGAATTATCAGGAAGTTTATCTTGGGAAGCCGATATTTGGGGTAAAATAAGAAGTAATAAACGTGCAGGTGAAGCTAGTTATTTACAAACAGTAGCAGCGCATAAAGCTGTAAAAACCGAATTAATCTCAGCAATTGCTTCAACTTATTATCAGTTATTAGCGTTAGATGAGCAATTAGAGATTACCGAAAAAACAATTGCTACTAGAGACAGTAGTGTTTACACTATTAAGGCGTTAAAAGATGCTGGAAACGTCACACAAGTTGCGGTAGACCAATACATAGCGCAGTTTAACAATGCCAAAGCCTTAAAAGTAGATTTACAAGCAGCCATTTTTAGAACCGAAAACACGTTGAATTTCTTATTAGGAAGACCAGCAGAACCAATAGAACGTAGTAAGTTAACCGAGCAACAGTTAGATGAAAAGATTACACTTGGCGTACCAGCAACCTTGCTGAGAAACAGACCAGATGTAATTGCATCAGAGTACAATTTGATCAATGCGTTTGAGCTAACCAATGTGGCAAAAAGCAACTTTTATCCATCGTTAACCTTAACGGCAAGTGGCGGATTTCAAAGTTTAGAATTAGATAAATTATTTAATGCTAATTCATTATTTGCAACAGTTATTGGTGGTTTAACACAGCCAATATTTAATCAGCGTAAAATAAAAACACAGCACGAAGTAGCCAAAGCACAGCAAGAACAAGCACTTTTAAACTTTAAGAAAACCTTGTTAACTGCAGGTAACGAAGTGTCTAACGCACTTTACGTTTACAATGCTGAAACCGAAAAATTTGAATACCGTAAAAATGAAGTTGAAGCCTTAAGACAAGCAGAAGCAAACTCAGAGGAATTATTGCAAAATGGTTTAGCTAATTATCTTGATTTGTTAACCGCAAGAGAAAGTGCGCTTAATGCCGAGTTAAACGTTATTGATAACAAATTACAACAATTACTAAGCGTCGTTACTTTATACGAAGCACTTGGTGGTGGTTGGAAATAAAAAGCTATGATTACCAAAAGCGAATTGCTACAATGTGCAATTGCCAAATTTACAAAGTTTGGTAGTAAACACGTGACTTTAGATGAGTTGGCAACTGAGCTTGGTATATCTAAAAAGACTATATATTCATTTTTTAAGAATAAAGAAGATCTTGTCGTTGCAAGCATTGAAACTTTATTAAATGAATATAAGGAAGATATAAATAGAATCATTTCTGAGAATGAAAACGATCCTATTTTGAGTGTTATATTTATCTATAAAAGAGGGTTTGAATATTTAAAATATTTCAAGCCTTCTTTTCTTTTTGGATTAGAAAAATATTACCCAAAAGCCTTTAAATTATTTATTGAATTTACTAAGGATTTAGCAGAAAATACAGCATGTGCCTTGCTTAAAAAAGCCCAATTACAAGGTGATTTAATTGAAAGTGTAGATGTAGAT
>Ga0105235_100216_pt1 | contig 22449 bp, 17 predicted proteins | sample Virmet3819_2500_FD_90059 | JGI IMG/M metagenome (GOLD analysis project Ga0105235, IMG submission 90059) | Marine viral communities from the Southern Atlantic ocean transect to study dissolved organic matter and carbon cycling - metaG 3819_2500 | ecosystem: Environmental > Aquatic > Marine >... | reverse complement strand
CGCCTGACACCTTTGCTGAAAAGCAACCCGATGCCCGGGTGGTGAAATTGGTAGACACAAGGGATTTAAAATCCCTCGCTGGTAACAGCGTGCCGGTTCAAGTCCGGCCCCGGGCACCATTTCTTAATCTTACATCGTCTTTAACAGTCTATTTACCCCAGCAAAAATAAGCCTTTCAGGGTGTTTGTTGTCTTCGGTTGTCTTACCTTGTCTATTGAAATCTACGCATAAGTGGTGCTACTGTTGGTGCTATCTGGGTTCAATTCTACTTGGTAGCACCAAATGCCACTCACAGACCGCGCTATAAAAGCCATCAAGCCAGCTGATAAAGATCAGTGGGTATCCGACAAAGATGGGTTACGCTTATTGGTTAAATCCAATGGTAACAAATTCTGGCGTTTAAAATACCGGTTTGCGGGTAAGCAAAAAACGTTGGCGTTGGGCTCCTATCCTGAGACACCACTTTCAAAAGCTCGTGAGTTGACCATGCAAGCCAGACTAACGGTTAAGTCTGGTAGAGACCCTGCTGCAGAAAAGCGCGAGAAGGTGAGGGAAGAGCAACGCTTAAACGAAGATTTGTTTATGAACGTCGCCAGGGAGTGGTGGGAACAACAAAGCGGAGGCTGGACAGAGAACCACGCTAGGCGCGTGTGGCTACGTTTAAAGGACAACTCATTTACTGCATTAGGTAAGCGGCCCATATCCACAATACGGCCGCGAGATGTCATCGAAACGGTAAGGGAAATAGAGAAGCGCGGGGCGTTAGACGTTGCACAGCGTGTACTCCAAGATATCGGACGCGTATGCCGTTACGCGGTTCAAACTGAGCGGATTAACTTTAACCCAGCGAGTGAATTGAGTGATGTACTGAAGTCTCGAAAGGTTGAGCACCGAGCTTCACTACCAAGAGAGCAGTTACCTGCGTTTGTTAAAGCTTTGTCCACTTATGAAGAAAAAGGCAGACTGCTAACCAAGTATGCTATTCAGTTGCTGGTGCTAACCTTTGTTCGCCCTGGCGAGCTTCGTGGTGCAAGGTGGGAAGAGTTTAATTTTGAAGACAATATTTGGCGTATTCCCGCAGAACGCATGAAAATGCGCTCTGAGCATATTGTGCCGTTATCAAAGCAAGCAATAGCAGTCATTGAAAAGATCCGTCCCATTACTCACCAATATACGTTGGTGTTTCCGTCAGAACGAGATAGAAACGAGCCCATGTCTGATAACACGATGCGCAGGGCTATATTTAAGTTGGGGTACGATGGCACCAAGCCTGGTAAAGCAAAAGCCAATCCTCATGGGTTCCGCGCTACAGCATCATCCATTTTAAATGAACAAGGCTTTAACCCTGACGCTATCGAAAGACAATTATCACATATGGAGCGCAACGGCGTTCGCGCCGCATATACTCACCACGCTAGGTATTTAGATGAGCGCAAAGAGATGATGCAGTGGTGGGCTGACTACGTGTTTGGCAAAACGCTTAAAAAAGGAATGGAGCGAGGCTTTTAGAAAGCTAATAGTAAAATAATTTGGCAGAATGCGTAATGCGTACACTTTACAACCGTACAGAAACGAACCATACTATACAAAAGTACAAGAAAGTTGCTAGATAGAATGCTGGAACATATCAGTTATGCCCAAAAACAACGATTAGCCTACATAGACTTTTGTTTGTTATTTAAAGGTTCGATTTATAGACAAGAAATTATAAACCGTTTCGAGATCGGTCTATCGGCAAGCTCTCGAGATTTCAGCATTTATAAAGAGCTAGCTCCAGCTAACCTCAGTTATAATACGGTAGACAAGCGTTACTATCAGACGCCTCAGTTCAAACCAGTCTTCGAACATGATGCGGCGCGCACTCTAACCAAACTGGCTAACGACATATCTGACGGGTTTGATGCAATAGGTGATATTCACTTTCCGGTAGAAGCACCGTCGAGTCTAAATGTTCCAGACATTTTTGTCGTTGCACGTCTCGTTCAAGCCATTATTAATGACAAAGCGGTTAGCGTTATCTATACGTCACTTTCTAGCGGTTCCAATGCCAGGGAACTTGTTCCTCACTCTATAGTCGACAATGGCTTACGCTGGCACGTTCGCGCCTTTGACCGTAAAAGCGGTAGCTTCCGAGACTTCGTGTTAACGCGCATTAGCAAAGTAACAATTAAAGGCACGCCTAATGATGAAGAAGGTGCTCATTCTGATACTGAATGGCAGCACATGATTCCGCTTCAGCTCGTACCTCATCCTAAGAATATTGAGCACCCCACTGCCATCGAGATGGATTACGGCATGGAAAATAGTCAATTGCTAATTAACGTGCGAGCTGCGATGGCTGGCTACCTGTTAAGGCGTTGGAACGTCGATTGTAGTGAGCGCGGCACACTCGATGGGGCAGAATACCAACTTTGGCTTCAAAATCGTTTTACGTTAAACGATGTTCAAAACTTAGCTATAGCACCAGGATATTTAAAATAGACCATGTTCACACAAGAACAACTTACCAAACTAGGGTTTAAGTTTGGAAAAAATGGCGCTCACTCTGCGCGCAGCATGATGATAGAGGAGCTGAAGCATCTTCTTTTTTCTCGTGATAAATCTGCTCAACTTAATGATTACGAAGATGACGTCATTAATTTCAATTTATTACATAAACCAACTGAGAAATCGCGTAGATTAACCTTCAGGCATTTGAATGACCTTTATGGCTTGGATCCATCAATTCCCTTATTTAAAGTTTTTCGCGATTGGTGGGAGTTGCATGAAGACTCGCAAGAGATTTTAGCGTTACAACTTTCGCTTGCTAGGGACCCCTTACTGAGAGCGTCTGCTGAAATTATCATTGACCTAGAGCCTGGCGAGCACCTTGCGCGTGAGACAATGGAAGAGTTTTTAGCTAAAGATGATCCTGAACGATTTAGCGCAGCGTCTTTAAAGTCCTTCTCTCAAAATATAAATGGAACCTGGACTCAAGCTGGTTTTTTAAGTGGTAAAGCGAAAAAGTATAGAGAAATACCCAAGTGCAGCTACGTCAATGTGGCTTATGCATTGTTTCTTGCACATTGCCACGGGCTAAGTGGGATGAGACTTTTTGACAGTTTCTGGTGCCGCACACTCGTTCAGGACAAAGAAACTTTGTTTGACCTGGCTCACAGAGCATCAATGCGTGGACTTATTAACTTCAAACAAGCGAGCGAAGTGGTAGAAGTGACATTTCCTCACATCGAATTACCAGAGATATAACTATGTCAGACCGATTATCAAAATTACTCTCTAGTTTCGAAAGCCATATAAGCATTCCATGGCCAGCGGCAGTTTCAGCAGATGAGCGAACAATCTTTTTGGTCTATCACAAAGAAGATGAGCTTAAGCTAAGAGCGCGAGTAGAAGAATTTGAATACGCCTGTACTAACAATAATCACCCATGGATGCTTTTAGATTTAACTCAAAGCTTCGAAACATGGATGGCAGAACAAGATTATAAAGAAACCTACTTTGAAGACCCAGAATACCTCAAGGGGCTATTTGGTGACTTCGCCGATGTGTTGGTCGGCAACCTGATTGCTAAAGTAGAAAACAATCAAGACAGCAACGGGGTAGTAGCCCTTTTAGGCTGCGGAACATTATTTGGCTTCGCTTCAGTGTCGGGGTTGGTAGAATCCCTGGCAGAGAAAATAACAGGAAGGCTAGTTGTCTTTTTCCCAGGTGAAGTACACGAAAACAATTATCAATTATTAGACGCTAAGGACGGCTGGGGCTATCACGCCACCGCCATTTCAGCAAATACGTAAGGAATAACAATGTTAAATAAAGATATCTTTGTTAATAATCCAGTAGAAAGCAGATTGGCCAACAATGGTGTTGCTCAAGTTAAGGATGACACATCTCAAGGAGCACTTGAAACACTCGAGTATGAGTTAAGAACATTCGTTTGTGATGGTGCTTACGCTAAAGGTATGGATAGAATCTTATCCAACTACTTATCAGCGCTAAAAACAAAAAGTGAACAACCAGGTGTTTGGATTAGTGGCTTTTTTGGCTCAGGTAAATCTCACCTCGCGAAAATGCTTCGGACACTATGGACAAACCAAACGCTTAATGACGGCTCTCATGCTCGTTCCGTCGCGGAATTACCTCAAGATATTAAAGCTCTATTTGACGAACTTACTCGTCAATCGGTATCTAATGGTGGTCTGCATGCCGCATCTGGAACACTTGGTGCTGGCGCTGGAGATAAAGTTCGTCTTTCGTTCCTAGGTATCATATTTAAATCTGCTGGCTTACCCGAGCAATACCACCTAGCGCGTTTTGTCATGTGGTTAAAATCTGAAGGTGTATTCGATAAGGTAAAATCATTTGTCGAATCTAAAGCCAAAGCAAAAGAAGGCATTGATACTTGGACTAAAGAGCTCAAGAACTTACACGTTTCACCTATTATGGCAGACGCTATTCTTCAATCTATCCCAGGTATTGGGGCTGATATCAAAGAAGTAAGAGAAATGCTCCGTGCCCAATACAAGATTGTTGATGATGTAACCAACGATGAAATGGTTACCGCTATCGTGGATGCCATTTCAAACGATGGTGAGCTCCCATTAACATTAGTCGTACTCGACGAAGTGCAGCAGTACATTGGCGACAACGTTCAAAAAGCTTTCGATGTTCAGGAAGTTGTTGAGACATGTAGTGGTGCTGGTGCACTTAAATCAAAGCTACTATTCGTAGCAACAGGTCAAAGCGCATTATCAGGCATGGCCAATTTGCAGCGCTTGATGGGGCGTTTCCAAGTTCCAGTTCAACTTGAAGATACCGATGTAGATTCTGTAATTCGTAAAGTTATCTTACAGAAAAAAGAAACGGCTAAACCATTAGTTAAAACAGTTGTAGACGACAACCTTGGTGAAATATCTCGACATTTACGTGGCAGTACCATTGAACACAACCAAGATGACGAGAAGTGGATGGTGCCAGATTACCCATTATTGCCAGTTCGTCGCAGGTTCTGGGAGCGTATTTTACCCGCATTAGATAGAACGGGAACGGGCTCTCAGCTACGAAATCAGTTACGGGTCGTGCATGAAGCACTAAAGACAACAGCGGATAAAGAGCTTGGTTATGTAGTACCGGCTGACTACCTGTACGATCAAATTTCAACAAACCTACTCCAAACGGGTGTTATCTCAAAAGACATTTATGAAACAATCAGCCGTAAACGTGGTGGTGATGAAGATGAACAACTACAAGGTCGCTTATTGGCGCTAATTCTTCTAATCAGCAAGTTACCAGCTGAAATGGAGTATGGTATTCACGCTACTGTCGACTCACTCTCAGATTTGCTTCTCGAAGACTTACAAAACGACAAAGATAAACTTCGTGCACTAGTACCGAAAATGTTAGCAGTGTTGGAAGACGAGCATCTGATAATGGCGCGTGATTCAGAAAATGGCCGAGAATTCAGCTTACAAACAGTTGAAAGCCAGGCGTGGTATGACGAATTTAGACGTCAAGAAAACGACTTGATGGGGAACCCTCAAACCCTTGAGTCTTTCCGAGCAAAAGAAATTCAAAGCTTTATCCGTAAACAAGTTGCTCAAGCTAGAATTACTCAAGGTGAAGTGGCAGAACCTAGACCTATTATGGTCTATTTCGAGCCTGAGCTACCAGCAGAAGCAAAAAATAGAATTAGTGCCTGGGCACCTGAGGTTACAGAGAAGCAGTTTAACGATCAGTCGCGCGGTGATGACCCTGATAATGCAACTATCTATATTTACGTTCCTTCTAGCCATAGAAGTGAGTTACAAAAAGCAATCGTAGAATACAAAGCAGCGGAAAATACTCTAGAAGTACGAGGCAGAGCTACTACCGAGGCTGGTAAAGACGCTATGCAAGCCATGGAAACGCGTTTAAACGAAGCCGAAAGAGCCAGAAAAAGCCTACTTAAAGATATTTTCTCTGGCATTCAAGTTCGCTTAGCGGGTGGCCAAGAAGTTGAAGGTGACACGCTTGCTGACCAAATTCAAAATGGTGGTGAGCTAGCCTGCCAACGCTTGTTCCACAAGTTTAAAATGGCAGACAACAGAGGTTGGGCAAAAGTTTATGACGCAGCAAGCCGTATTGCTGACCCCAATGCACTTGAAAAAGTAGAATACAATGGTGAAGCAGACAAGCACCCAGTGTGTGCTGAAATTCACCGCTACATTGGTGCAATGAAGCTAGGGAAGGATATACGTGATAACTTCAAAGGTGCACCATACGGTTGGAGTAATGATGTTATAGACGGCGCGCTATACGCAATGCTCGCAGCAGGTGTATTGAAAGCATCTGACACTCAGGAACGCGCTATAGATGCCAAAAGCTTAGATAGAAGCTCAGTAACACAAACTAAGTTCAGACCCGAAAAGGTTACCTTATCAAAAGTACAGCTCATTAAAGTTCGTGGTGTTATTTCTACGTTATTGGAAGATGCGTGTAACTCAGGTGAGGAGGTAACAAAGCTTCCATTAGCTATCATTAACGCTAAACAAATAGCTAATCTAGCGGGTGGTAGCGCGCCACTGCCGATAGCGCCTAGTACAAAATTGTTATCTGACTTAGAAATGTATGCGGGCAACGACCAGCTACAAAAAGCTTTTGAGCATAGGGATGAGCTACTAGCTGATTTTGAAAATTGGAAGCGATTGGCCGATAAAGCCCAACAAAGAAATAAGCTATGGCAAAAATTGCTAAGCGCAATGGATTACTGTAAAGGCCTTGCGGTTTTTAATGACCTAGAAAGAGAGCAAGAAGCTATTCTTGCTAATCGCAGTTTGTTGGACGATCCATGTCCAGTTGAACCATTAATCAAGAAAGCGACCAATGCGTTGAGAGATGGTATTACCGCTCACAGAGCAAATTACGAAGAAGAATACCAAACATGTATGTCTGAGCTGTTAGATGACGAAAACTGGCAGCTGCTTAATGAAGCCAAACGTGATGCGTTTCTCGCTAATCGCAACCTTGCAGATATCCCGAGTATCAATGTAAGTGAATTAGATGAGGTACTAAACTCATTAGACGAGATAAGCTTTAACCAATGGAATGATAAAACGGCCGCGTTACCTGGCATTTTCAGCCAAGTATTAAAAGATGCAATTTCAGAGCTTCAGCCCAAAACGCAATACTGTCGTTTAAATAAGCCAATTATAAAAACAGAACAGGACTTACAAAACTGGTTGAAATATGTCGAGTCTGAACTACGTACTCAAATGGAAAATGGACCTGTAATGCCGTCTTAATATGCGGCATTTACAACAACTACCACATAAAGTTTTGATGGTTAGCGACAGAGATAATAAAAAGTTAGAGATGAAACATGAGACAGCCACTGGATAAAGCGCTAAGAAAGAAGCTTGAAGATACAGTAATTAAGGCCCGTGACATTGTAGAAGCTGCAGTGAAAGAGAGCTTGCAGCGCTTGGGTGTTGCTGATAGCCAAGCGCCAAGCTATTTAAAAGACAACGAAAAAGTACTTCGAAATAAACTACGTGCCCATGCTCGCCAACTTGGTGATCGCTTATCAGAAGGTAAACAAGAAGTAACGCGATTAGTAAATGAAATGGCATACGAGCATTGGCATCGCATGTTATTCGCTCGTTTTTTAGAGCAAAGTAACTTGTTAATGTACGACCCGCAAACGCCCGTTACGTTGGATGAGTGTTTTGAGCTTGCCGAAGAGGAAGACGACTGCAAAGACGGTTGGGAACTCGCAGGACGTTTAGCCCAAAAAATGTTGCCGCAAATCTTCCGCGCTGACTCGCCAGTTTTTGAAGTTAAGCTTTCGATGAACCGTGTTGATGAATTAGAAAGTTTAATATCAAAGTTAGATCCACAAACCTACCAAGCACAAGACAGCCTTGGATGGTGTTACCAATTCTGGCAAACCAAAAAGAAAGAAGAAGTAAATAAATCGGGTGTGAAAATTGGCGCGCAAGAGCTAAGTCCTGTTACCCAGTTGTTTACAGAACCGTATATGGTGAGCTTTTTGCTCGATAACGCATTAGGTGCTTGGTGGGCCAATAAACGTCTTTCTCAAGATGATTTGATTCGTGCTAATAATGAACAAGAGCTTCGTGAGTTGGCATCTATTCCAGGGGTTTCTTTGAAATACCTTCGCTTTTCTAAAGAAGAGGGGTCAGAGCAATGGCAGCCAGCGGCAGGTACATTTGAAAAATGGCCAGAGCATTTGTCTGAATTAAAAACACTTGATCCTTGTTGTGGTTCAGGTCACTTCCTAGTGGCCGTTTTCTTAATGCTTGTGCCTATGCGTATGCAACTTGAAGGACTGTCTGAGAAGCAAGCGGTTGATGCGGTACTGCGCGATAATATTCATGGTTTAGAACTAGACCAACGCTGTGTCGAGTTAGCGGCATTTGCGCTGGCTTTAGAGGCCTGGCGCTATCCAAATGCTGGCGGTTATCGTCAATTGCCTGAACTTCAATTAGCCTGTTCAGGTATGTCGATTGCTGAAGCACAAAAAGAATGGAAAGACTTGGCGAAAGGCGATGAAGCATTAACAAGCGCCATTTCTTGGATGCAACATACTTTTAAAGATGCCCCTATATTAGGAAGCCTCATACAACCATTATCCAGCACAAAGAAAAATCAAATTAGACCATGGCAACCACTCGAGGTCGCGATTTCTAATAATGCTTCTGTAAATAACGAAACAATTGTAGTTTCTAAAGGCCTTATCACTGCAGCAAACATATTATCAAATGAGTACTCATGGATCACCACTAATGTACCATTTAGGCAAATGGAAGATTGCTGTTCTGAACTTAAAGATTTTGCTAAGTATTCATATACGGAAGCAAAAACTGACTTATCTACAGTCTTTCAGTCAAGAATATTAAAGTTACTTTCTCAAAATGGAATCTCTAGTTCGGTCATACCACAAAGCTTTTTATATAAAGACTATTACGCTAAATATAGAGAGTTACTGTTTAGAAAAAACTCAGTTTCAATGATTGCTCGTTTGGGGGCCTATGCATTTAGGGAGATTTCAGGTGAAGAAGTAAAGGTAGCTTTAACTATCATTAGTCCATCTACTCCAACAGTAGATCAAAACTTGTTTCAGCTAGATGTGTCCCAATTAGATATTCACCAGAAAGAGTCTGAATTACCTTGGGTTAATTTAATTATTTTTCCTCAACGGAAATCACTAGTTACGAATAAAAGTATCGTAGCTACTTCAAAGGAGCCTCAAGGAATTTTGTTGGAAGAGGTTTGCTCGTTCTCTAATGGTATTCAAACAGGAGATTACCCTAGATTTGGTAGAAATGTTTGGGAAATAAAAAATTATGATGGATGGGAGTTTCAATTAACTACTGTAGACGACTCTCAACCATTCTCGGGTCGTTCAAAATGTATTTATTGGGGTAAGGGAGAACTAGTACAGTTTGTAGAAGATAAACTGGGAAATGGAAAATCTGGCTCTTGGATCAGAGGTACCCATTTAAGCGAGTCAAAAGGGGTAGCTATAAGTGCTATGGGGGATGTAAAAGCTACGCTTTATCATGGCGAGATATTCGATGATAACACCGTCGTTATAATCCCTAATGACGAAAAAGATTTGTTGTCAATTTGGGAAACATGCTCTTCTGAAGAATATAATAGTAAAGTTAGAGTCATCGACCAAAGTAACAAAGTCCGAGGGGCTCTTTTACGTGTTGCTTTAGAGGTTTCAGAAGAAACTTACAAATTACCTTCAATGTTTACAAACGACCCTACACAATGGACTTTTCATGGTCACCCGTGTGGATCAGTTATATGGAACGAAGAAAGTAAAACCATTGCTATAGGTGATTTGCGACAAGACGACACCGTTCTTCAAGTAGCTATAGCTCGTCTACTTGGCTATCAATGGCCAGCAGAACTAGATACTGAAATAGTTCTCGCGCCAGAGATGCGAAAAGTGATAGAAATGAATGCTGAACTCACCAGTCTAGTTGATAACGATGGCATAGTATGTATTCCTTCTGTTTATCGTGAGCCTGCTGCAGCAAAACGCCTAGAAGCCTTATTGCAAGCAGCTTATGGTGAGCATTGGAATAGTACTGTCGAATCGAACCTACTCAAAGCTGCAAAGGCAAAAGACCTGGAAAGCTGGCTACGAAATAAATTCTTTGAGCAACATTGCAAGCAATTCTTTGAGAACCGTCCATTTATTTGGCACATATGGGATGGTTTAAAAGATGGTTTCTCGGCACTAGTGAATTACCACCAGCTCGATTATAAAGGCTTGGAAAAATTAATTTATACATACCTAGATGATTGGATTAACACTCAAAAAGCTCAATTAGCTGAAGGCACCGACGGCGCAGATTTCCGTTTAACTGCTGCGGAAAACTTAAAAGTTCAACTGGAAGCGATATTAGAAGGTGAAGAAGGGTTAGACATTTTTGTTCGCTGGAAGCCACTTGAAGAACAACCTATAGGCTGGAACCCTGATCTCAATGATGGTGTTCGCTTAAACATCCGGCCATTTATGCTCGCTAAAGATGTAGGCAAAAAAGGTGCTGGTGTATTACGTGCGAAGCCTAATATTCATTGGAAAAAAGATCGGGGCACAGACGTCGAATCAGCCCCATGGTATAACCTTGGCTTAGAATACGGCGGTAAACAAGGCGATCGTATTAATGAGCATCATTTATCTTTGTCTGTAAAGCGAGAAGCTCGAATGAAACTAAAAGAGGCTGATTAGCATGGGTACCGTAAACCCTATTAATGAGTTAAGTATTGATGGCTTTAAATCAATACGCTCAATGAAGAACCTTGAGCTGAATAGTCTTAATGTTTTAATTGGTGCAAATGGTGTTGGTAAAAGTAACTTTGTTTCTTATTTCAAGTTGCTTGGAGAGATGCTAGATACTCGTTTACAAGTTTGGAATCAAAAACAAGGTAAAGCCGAAAGAGTGTTGAGTTTTGGAGTTAAAGAGACTTCGAAATTCTCTTCATTCGTTAAATTTGGTATTAATGGCTATAAATTTGTTTTAGAGCCAACTATAGATGGTGGCTTTACGTTCGCCCAAGAATCTTTGTACTTTAACGGACCTTACTGGGGTGAAAAGTGGATCTCATTAGGCTCTGGGCATAGCGAAGCTAAATTAAAAGAAAAGTTCGAAAGTAGCAAAAAGGGAACTGAGGCTGATTATTGTTATAGCTCTATTTCTAGTTGGAGGGTTTACCACTTTCACGACACAAGTGATACAGCAGGCGTTAAGCGCACTTGTTCTGTTCATGACAACGAATACTTAAGAACAGATGCAGCTAACTTAGCTGCTTATTTGTATCACCTAAAGGGCACCGCTCCTGATGTCTACAGCCAGATAAGAAAAACTGTTCGACTTGCTGTTCCATTTTTTAATGATTTTGTATTGAAGCCTACTAAATTAGATAGTGAAGAAGAACAAATTAGGTTGTTGTGGACACAGTTAGATAGTGACTACGCGTTATGGCCTAGCCAATTATCAGATGGCTCTATTCGCTTTATTTGCTTAGTAACAGCTTTAATGCAGCCCTCAGCACCATCTACCATTATCATTGATGAACCAGAGTTGGGATTACATCCTTATGCAATCACCTTGTTAGGTGCATTGTTGCGCTCGGCCTCACAACGTATGCAGGTCATTATTTCTACACAGTCAGTTCCTCTACTCAACGAGGTTGAAATTGATGATTTGATTGTTGTAGAGCGGGAAAAAGGAGCTTCTGTTTTTAAGCGGTTAGACGAGTCTGAATTTGAAAACTGGCTTGAAGATTACTCTGTAGGTGAGCTTTGGGAGAAAAACATTTTAGGTGGGAGACCATCGAAATGATTAGAGTTCATGTCATATGTGAAGGACAAAGCGAGGAAGCATTCGTAAATGAAATCTTATGTCCTAATTTTTACCCATTAGGTATTCAGTTGTTGCCTGCACTAATTGGAAGGCCTGGCCATAAAGGTGGCAACTTTAAAATTGAAAGACTATTGCCAGAAGTAAAAAATAGGCTGCTAAGTGATAGAGCTTGCTATTGCACAACCTTTTTTGATTTCTATGGGCTACCAGAAACATTTCCTGGAAAAGCTGACACCAGTGCAAATGACTCAATTCAAAGAAAATCTGACATAGTGAATGAAGCTTTAATTCAAAAGCTAACTGATGGAATTGGCCAAGACGCCATGCGTCGCTTTATTCCATTTATTCAAATGTATGAATTTGAAGGGTTATTGTTTAGTGATCCTGAAAAAATGGCAGCTGGTATGGATAGAGAAGATTTAATTCCGAAATTTCAACAAATAGCAGATAGCTTTGATTCTCCTGAACATATTAACAACAGTCCCCAAACATCACCAAGCAAACGAATACTGAAATTGATAAGAGGGTATGAAAAACCTTTAATGGGGGCTCTAGCCGCTTTAGAAGTGGGGTTGGAAAGCATGCGGAATGAGTGTCAGTTATTCAACGATTGGCTTAACCGTATTGAATATATAGTAAGAGCTAGTGACTAATATGTTGTTGATAAATTACTTAATTGAACAACTCAGAAATTCTGCAAACTATAATAGATCAGTACAAGTCGCTCCAGCGGCTATATTGTGGACTGATATTGATAGACAATGGCAGACAGCCATGCCGTTTATCAAGCAGCACCTGCCTGAATTAATCGAACTCGGGGACTATAAGCCCGAAGAAAGGATTGGCCCCGCAATTTGGGTAAAATGTGCTATTGCAGGAAAACTAGATGACTGTAATTTGCCTGAAGATAGAACTCCTATTATCTATCTACCTGGAGTAGGTAGGAAAGAGCTCAGGGCTATAGAATCTTGTCCTGAGTTTCTGAAGCCTTTAGCAGAACTTCAATATAGAGGATGTTGGTGGGCTTATAATACAGCTGGTAGGGACTGGACTGTTTCTTCTTTTCTTACAAACCCAAAAGTCGGTATTGAACTTGACCTTGCTAAAGACAAGAATACTCAACAAGCAATATTGAATGTATTACCCGACCTACTTGAAACACCAGTCTCTAACCTGAAAGGAAAGAAATTAGAATCTGAAGATTTTATTTCTTTGGTGCTGGATGACCCAACCAAAGATATTTTAGGCTGGTTAAATGATCCATGTGAGAAACGCTCTCAATGGCAAGATTCTAGATGGGATATTTTTGTACAGTCATGCCAATCACAATTTTCCTTTACGCCGGATGAAAAAAGTATTCCAACAGCTTTAAAACTGTTATGTGCCGCAGAAGGTCAGTGGGCAGCAGTTTGGCAACGGTTTGAAGATACTGCTGTTAACTTACCATTGTTAGTCGAAAAGCTAAAAGCTATTGAATCGGATGATTTGGCAATTGTTAATCCTGAAAATTATCTTTCTGAAAACATGAAAGACGAGGCGGCTATCGAGTCGTACTTTTTTAATGTAGGGGAGAAGGCACGAGACACAGTCAGTCAAGAGTTAGCGGCGCTATGGGAAAAGCAGAAGAATAGGAAAAACTGGATTTGGTATAACCTTGGACATAGCGGTTGGTTACAAATTCTTGAATACGTTATTGGTGCAATTGAACATACCGAAATTGTTTATTCGGGCGCTACACCTGAAATGATGGCAAATCACTATCAAGAACGTTTTTGGCAGGCTGATCAATCTGTAATTAAGGCAATGTCTTTAGCTAAAGATATTCATCAGCAAGAAGTTGTAGCTAAGCTTCTAGGTACAGTTTATTCACCTTGGCTTGAGCAAACGACACTGCGCTTTCAGCAATTAGTAGAGCAACATGGCTACCCTGGTAATAAGATCAAAGTTAAAGAGAGCACTGCAAGCTACAGTGTTGGTGGACAGGTCGTATTCTTTGTTGATGGATTAAGATTTGATACTGCAAAAATATTAGAAGATAAATTAAAGGATAGGGGCCTTACAACAGAGTTAAACTCTAAGTGGGCAGCCATTCCTTCGCTAACTGCTACAGCAAAAGCTGCTGTAACGCCGATAGCTAATTTGCTCACAGGTATTGAAGAGAACGATGATTTTATTCCTTCAGTTAGTTTGACTAAGTCGTCATTTAGTAGCCATCATTTAAAACAATTACTCAATGAAAAAGGGTGGCAGTACCTTGATGGTTTGGAAACAGGTGACCCCAAAGGGTTTGCATGGGTTCAAACCGGTGATTTAGATCATATGGGTCATGAACAGCAGAGAAAGATGCCCTTGTTTATCGATCAAATACTAGATGATGTGGTTGCGAGAGTTGTAAGCCTATTTGATGCAGGATGGATGAACATAAAAATAGTGACGGACCACGGTTGGCTCTGGGTCCCTGATGGGCTTCCTAAAGGTGAATTACAAAAATCTCTAGGCAAAAATCGCCAGCGACGATGCGCTATTTTAAAGGATAATGTTCAACACGATGGCATGGTTATGCCTTGGTATTGGAACCCTACAGTATCTGTAGCGCTAGCCCCAGGTATATCTGCCTTTGTAAGAGGTGACCACTACAATCATGGTGGCCTTTCAATTCAAGAATGCTTGACACCTGAATTGCTGTTAAAGAAAACCTAACGGAAAGCTGTGAACGGCCGTGTGGTAGAACACGGCCTTTATCAATTTCAGTAAACAAGTGGGGCTTTAAATGTACGTAGCTTTAAAATACCGAGTTATTTTTAATTCTCGTTCTTTCTAAACTAACGCTTTGTTTTTCTTGGCTTAGGACTTCTGAATAGTCACCGCGTACATACAACAGTATTACTGTATTATCTAATTCTACATTCAGCAATTGGCTAATCTCTTCCATGTCGTCCATATCCATTGCTCGTTTGAATGCATTCATTTGACCAGATAGGTTAAACGTGCTGAATATACTAGCCATAACGCGTTTATCCTCTGTTTTTTCACCGCCCCCCGGATTTACAATTTCGTTAAATTCAACAGGGTCACCCTGACGTAATTTTGATGTGAAATATAGGGCCCTTGATTTAGCGCAACTAGCAGTACCATCATCATAGGTAGCACCATTCACCCATTGAGCTTTGATCCAGTTTTGGTGTGCTCCTCTTAATGCCCTTCCTTTTTTCCGATAAGGGCCACCATCATGTAGTAATTCTTCCCTTATAAGCGCAATAGCTTCCAAAACGTCTTTTTCAACTGTAAATGCCGAGTAATCAAAATCAGGTAAATCTAATTTTCCAGGTACAACGATAAAATTAGAGGTAAGATAAGTCTGGCTATCATCTAGCTTTCTAGAAACATAATGGTTAGGTTCATTGGCGACGGATGTTCCTCTATCAAAGCCTTTAACATCGTATCTCGTACAGATATGTTCAAAGACCTCCTGTAAGCCCTTAAAATCATTACCTTCGTCTCTAGATTCAAGGTGATCGAGTAATTCACTATACGCCCTGACAGCATCTAAATTGGTATAGTGTTTAGCCGTTTTGTTATGGTGATAACCACAAGCTCTACCAATATTAGCCTGAACAACAGCGGCAATATTTGCAATGGTACTGTCCCAGGTACTTATAAGCGTGTCTTTCATCTCTTGTCCAAAATTAACGCCTGCTCGAAACCCTGCTACAGTTATCGCTATGAGCTTGTCATCGAAAAGCTTGGCAGTCTCAAATTCATGTTTGAAGTCGTCAAGTGAACAAACTTCGTGCTCCTCTAAACCGTTTAGTTTTTGACCTATAACATGTATTTGTGTTTCGTCTATTCCCTTATCTACGAGTAAATCCCTTGCGATTTTTGCTTGACTGCTGGGGACTCTCACTAATGACCAGCCGAATCCTTCGTGTTCTTGGAATTGTCTAATGAATCGATTGCGTAAAAGTGATTCTTCACAAAAATCCCTGTGATTTTCATCCAATTTCACAATCTGGTTGTTGTGGTGCATTTGCCGGATTCCATGGTATTCAGCACTCGTTTTATGAAAAACTAATGATGTATGGAAATTATGGCGAAGAATAGAACTTTCACCCGCAGCATATAACGCGCTGAAGGGAGTAGCAGATACAAATGCAACTTTACAGTCTTGATTTTCCTCTTCCAGGTAATTGAAAATTCGGTCGTATCGGACGCTTTCGTTTCCTGAGCCAAAGTGACACTCATCGATAATGATAAGTTTAGGCGATTGATGCTTAAAATAAGCTTTTAATGCTAATTCGTAGTTAGTGAAATTGCTGATGACGACGTTTTTAGCAGCCTCTAGATCTTTTTTAGCTTGGCTCTGAAGTGCTACATCCGCCATTGTTACTAAGTAGAGTGTATCTTTTAAGAGCTTTCTGTTAACAATATCAGTGTCAGAGAGTGAATTACGTTGGTAACACGCTAAAGCTAGCGCAATACCTGATTTTCCAGATTGCATTTCTGCCGCAATTACGACAGCTCGACTACCACCTGCAAATTTAGCATGTGCTTTAGATGCGGCACTTCTTTGATGCTCAAATGTGTTAGCATCTAATATTTCATCAATAATCAAACGGTGTTGTTCAGCGTTTAAACTCATCGTCTTTTAAACCGCTGAAAACTGAGATTCATCACTGAGCGTTCCAGTATTTTCTGGTAATTCATTATGCGCTTTTTTCGCTAAACTTCTTTCGGCGTTATATTCACCACGTTTGTATACAACGAACATGGTATCGTCCCTTGGTATCCCAAAATGGTCACACATGTCCCAAACATCTTGCTCTGTCATTATGGTTTTAATAACTTTTCGGCGAGAGATGTTGTAGATGCTAAACACCGTCGCAGTGACTAACTTGTCTTCGGTCAATTCACCTGAGCCAGGCGCTACCACACGATTAAATTCAACGAACTCTCCATTGTCTATTTTGTTAGTAAGCATGATAGTTCTTTCTTTCTGTGGCCCGTCGACACCTGCTTTTTCTGGGTTGTCATAACTATCACCATTAACCCACTGAGCCTTTATCCAGTTTTTCTTTTTGCCTCTCATTGCTCGGTTTCCCTTTACAGAAGGAGCACCATTCTTAGTGAACTCTTCACGTAAAATAGAAATTGCGGATAGCAATGTTTTGTCTTTCGTATACTCAGTAAAATCGAAATCTGGTTCTAATAGCTTCGCTGGAACAGCGATGTATCCATCGGTTGAATAAGTCTCTATATCGCCGATAGGGCGGCGTCTCTTATATTTGATGGTTAGACCGACATCTAATCCATTCACGTGATATTCCTGGCAAACATCTTCGAAAAACTCTTTTAAACCATCAAAATCAGATGCTGCGTGATCTGCACATGTCCGCTCTAAATAATCTAATGTAGCCCCATAAGCTTCAGCAGCATTTCCATTGGTAAAATGCATTGACGTATTATTACCGTGATAGCCGCATGCTCGACCAACGTTAGCTTGAACTACCGCAGCAACACTGGCAACAGTGCTATCCCATGTTGAAATCAGGTTATTTTTCATCATCGCACCGAAGTTAATACCGGCGCGACAGCCCGCAACAGTTATTGCAACCAATTTATCCCCAAATAGCTGAGCATCTTCAAAGTCTTTTTTAAATCTATCGATAGTAGATAATTGATCTTCAGGAACACCGGAAAGGGAGTTACCCAAGATAAAGATGTTGTGCTCATCGATACCTTGAGAGATTAAATATTGCTTCGCGTCCATCGCGTTGCCCGCAGGTACGCGAATAAGAGACCATCCCATGCCTTCATGCCGCTTAAATTGTTCCATAAACTTTGAGCGTTGCTTTGATTCAACCAAGAAGTTCCTACATTCATCATCTAAATCGATAAGGCGTCCATTTTTTAGCATTTCTCTTACGCCATAATATTCATCACTGGTTTTGTGAAATACCAGGCGCGTTCCAAAGTCACGACGCAGTATAGAATCCTTTAGGGCTTTATTAGCTGCTTCGCGAGACTCTTCGAGTAATTCCTCATCGTCTTCTTTCTCTGCTGCCGAGCTTATCTCTATAGCTTCTTCATATTCAGTTTCTGCCCCGTAGAGCGCCCCGAATGGTGTAGCAGATATGAAAACAACTTTGCAGCTATCGTTTTCTTTTTCAAGATAATCAAAAATTCTGCTATAGCGAATACCAGTTATGTTAGAGCCATAATGGCACTCGTCGATAATGATTAACTTCGGGGGATTACCCTTGAAGTCGTTTTCAAGCGCTTTCTCAAAATTAACAAAATTACTTACTACAACATTCTTTGCTAATTTCAAATCGTCTTCAGCCTGGTCTCTTAGAGCTGTATCAGGCATTGTCACGAGATAAAGGGTATCTTTCAGTTGTTTGCGATCACAGATGTCTGTGTCGGAAAGACTTAATCTTTGAAAGCAACAAAGCGCAAGAGCAATACCTGATTTACCTGCTTGCATTTCAGCTGCAGTTACAACTGCTCGTATGTGGTCATCATTGAAAGCGGAGAAGGTTTTTTGTGCAGCATCGATTTGATGTTGATGAAGAGTGCTGCCTGACAAAATGTTGGTGATTAGTTTTCGATGTGTTTCTGGATTGTTCAACTTGATAGCTCCCTTATCTAAACAGGCTCTATGAGACAATAAACATTATGATTTGTCTAGAACCAAAGAGTTTCTCGCTTATCTCGCCTCTACTTTTTCAACTATCCAATTCTCAACTTCATCTTCTACCCAGGCAACAGCTTTGGCACCTAACGAAACGGGTTTCGGAAAGCTATCATCAGCCATGTACTTGTAAATTGTGGCGCGGCTGAGGCTGGTCATTTTTATTACTTCTTTGATTTTAATAAGTCTCATGGTGTTAATCCGATGGTTTAAGTCATCAAATAACTGAGCTGTGTAATTAAAAACGTCTCGAAAGTACTTCACGCCTACATCACGTGATTGCAGACCTAAATATTGGCCTGTATTCATTTCTTTAGATAAAAACAGGAGGCAAGCATGCCGATTGCATTCATTGCTGGTTTTATTACCGGAGTAGGTCTTTATGAGTATTTTTACAGAGGAGATAGCTTATGAACCGTACACTGACCGAGTCACCACTTATCAAATTGTTTTTGACAGGGCTTATCGCTGGGTATAACTGGGCTAAGTGGGGTGATAGGCAGCCATAATAGGAGGGGCCATTGGGCCCCTTATGACGTATTCGTACTTTTTTGGGACCTATATCACCTGTAGGCATAAACAAAAATACAGGAGACTATTATGCCTATCAAACGTTTACTTTCCGAAACATATTCAGAGAACGACATACTGGCTTCAGCTGCTAATATTTTGGAAGAAAAGTTCACCCAGACCCCAACGTTCAGCTCTGCGGCAGATACTAAATCTTTCTTACAATTTAAAATGGCAGCTTTAGAGCATGAGACATTCTGCATCATGCATTTGAATTCACAGCATCATCTTATTGAGTTCGAGGAGCTGTTTCGAGGAACTATTAATGCTGCCGCGGTATACCCCAGAGAGGTCGTTAAGTCTGTGTTGGTTCACAACGCCTCTGCAGTGATTCTAGTGCACAATCATCCATCAGGAGTACCTGAGCCTTCTGAATCCGATAAGACGCTTACAAGGAGCCTCAAGACTGCTCTCGCATTGATCGACGTGCCGGTTCTCGACCATGTAGTGGTAGGGAAGGAATGTGTGTCATTCGCTGAACGCGGGCTATTGTGAACCTAGACTATTTAAGTTCCCAATATGGTTTATTGGGAACATTACACCCCACGTAATTCAAGGGCTTTAAATGCCCATCTTCCCATTTTTTAGTTATACAGAAAAAGAGGAATATAGCTATGGCAGAAGTGCACGCTGTAAAAGACAAAGAGACCATTTCACTTATTTCCCATCTACTAACTATCAGATTTAGCAAGCAGATGTCTCTAATATGGCAGCTGGGGATCAATACTGCGCTACGCATCTCAGATCTGCTGTCTATCAAGTTTAGCGATATTAATGAGAACAGGTTGATTATACGTGAATCAAAGACTGGCAAAGTGGCCAGTATCGCGCTTAATGACAAGGCATTAGCTCTAGTCAAAAAGATTAAAGAGCAGTTTCCTAGTCATCAGTTTGTCTTTCAATCCTATAGAAGCCGCTATGCTCAAAGTTCAGCGCCAAAACCACTAAGTAGGAGGGCTGTGAGCAACGCATTGGACCAGATAGGGCAGGAGGTTAGGTTACGTCTAGGGACACACTCAATGCGTAAAACAAGGGGGTATCATCTATATCGAGAAACCGGGGATATTGCCCGGGTAATGAAAATGCTGCGCCACAGTTCTGAGGCCCAAACATTACGCTATATCGGGATTACTCAAGATGAAATAGATAATGACTTTCGAGAGCTTGTTCTGTGACAACCACTAAACAAACGTAGTAGATGGGATTCTACTCGAACCATAATTGCGTACACCTTGACCTGTAGGTTTTGACTCAATCTTCGCAAAGTAACTCAACCGTTTGAACAGGGTTCGATACTTGGTGTCGAACCCTTGCTTATTCCGTTCAATGAAATACTCACTATTGGGAGGAAAGCTCACAAGTGAAGGCTTAAAACAAAAAGGGTTGTGATAAAAATGAGTGGAAAGTGCACTCTGCCAAGCGTTAACAATCTTGTTATAGAGGTTCTCTCGCCCCACTTGAAATATCCCAAGGCTTCGATAAGCATGTCCATTGAGTAATATGCATGCATGGTAATGTGGTTTACCGTTATGCCCCAATTCTCTGGTCCAGACATAAATAAGTTCACTCGGGTGAACGTAACTTACGCTGTTTCTTTTTTTATAAGCATAGTCTGCACTGAGCATTGCTTTAAGGGATGCAAAGAAGCGGGTGATTAGATTAGTATCATAGTAATTGAAGTCTTCAGGTAACCTCAAGTCTAACCTGAATGCGAATACCTTAGAGTACTTCCTGAAGGCATGCTCCAATATATCATAGTTTCTATCTAGGTAACTGGTGAAATAGCCTCTTTTAGACGGTAACAAGGGTAATGTCAGGTATCTTGATTTGTTTGTGATGTTCTTCATTGTCTTTATGCTCCCGAATGGTTGGATACATAAAGTGAATGTGAACCTTAAAAAAATACGCCCATTTGCAGATAATATTCATACCCTAGCCATAGAAAGAGATGGGCACACAAAAACCGTATTGCATGGCATGTGAAGTTAGTTTTTTGGACCAAAATATTGCTCTCATATTAATGACTACTCATACGTAATGTCACGCAAAGACCAACCTCCCCGTAAGCTTGTCATTAAGAAGTCGTTTTATGCTCTAGTAGTACCAGGTTGAAGTCACGACTTTTCTGAATCTGAACTCTTTCAACTAACCGGAATTCGGAAGCCATATAGAGCGGAACTAAATTGAAGAAAATGCTAAATGTGAGGTAATGCAACAACTCGATTGATATTTTTATTATCGACTTTTTTAGTTGCACATCGTCGGATTCTAAATCTGGAGTGTTGGATAAGTCGAAAAGACGATCTTTTAGGCGAGTGTAGATAGGGGTCCAGTCTGAAACAGTGCCAGAAGCCAGTAACTTCCTCAGTTTCTTCTTTTTAATCTTTTTATCATCGAGGAGTGAGTCACCCGACATCGCTTTGCTGCGTACCGTTGAAATTATCAAAGAGTATTCATGTTTGTTGCGAATCAACTCGGTAAGTAAAAGACCTGTACTCTCAAAAATAGTATTTTTGATAATCCCTGAGAATGTTGCGCTGAGCTCTTCAGGAACTGAAATCAGAAAATCGCGTAGCCGGTCGTCACCGTGTTCCTTTATATAGGACATAACATCTAAGTCGACGAAGCGATAGTCACTGTTAAAGCGATGAACCAAGGTATACTGTTTTAGGTTTTGCATCTTGTTCGGTAAACTGAAATCTTGACCAGAATAACGAGAGAAATTTAGATAGAAGCAGCTTTGTTGGTTTTCTTTGAAAGGGGTTACTGAGTCGACGCAGCAAAAGCCAAACATTGTTTCGTTGTAAACTGTCTTTTCTAGAGTTCGGTTTAGCGAATACCTACTTAATTTTGTAGCTTCTACCAGTTCGTCAAATGCAAACCTGACAACACCGCATGGATCAGAGTATAAGCTCAAAAATATTAATAGGTATTTCTCTTTAGGCGAGAAATCACTAGATAATAATCTTTCGATTATTAGATCATTGAAACCAGTTAGCGTTTGATACTTAGTAAACTTTTTAAAAACTCTGTAAGAGTTGACGCCTCTTCCTCGACCAAAAATATAATCACGTTCTATTTCAATTAAATCATGCTGCTCCAGTCCTTTTAGCAGTGTTGAGACTGTTTTCTCAGTAAATCCGGATAGGTTTGAGAGTTCTTTAAGTGTTTTATAGCGAACCACATTTTCTAATTCTCCACCAGTAAGCCTTGAAAGTAACAGCAAAAGGAAATGGTGACTCCATTTATAAGCAATTTTATTTTCAGTCTTCTGCACCACTCAACTCCCTCGAATCCATTAATATACAT
>Ga0105235_100214_pt1 | contig 22457 bp, 27 predicted proteins | sample Virmet3819_2500_FD_90059 | JGI IMG/M metagenome (GOLD analysis project Ga0105235, IMG submission 90059) | Marine viral communities from the Southern Atlantic ocean transect to study dissolved organic matter and carbon cycling - metaG 3819_2500 | ecosystem: Environmental > Aquatic > Marine >... | reverse complement strand
TCACAGTAATGGCAAAAAAGAAAAATATAACAGCTAGTAACATCATCTCATTTTACATGGATTATGTACTAGAACATAACCAACAACCTAAATCTGTTTATGCTTTTTCGAAAGAAAACAATTTTGAAGAAGCTAAATTCTACGAGCATTTTGGTAATTTTGAAGCTATAGAAAAAGGTATTTTTAAAGCCTTTTATGATAATACAATTACTGCATTACATGCTAGCGAAGATTACCAAAATTTCGAACCTCGTAATAAACTATTAAGTTTTTACTTCACTTTTTTCGAAAACCTAACAGCTAACAGAAGCTACGTTATTTATGCTCTTAATCAGCATAAAAACAAGCTTAAAAACTATGTGGTTTTAAAAGATTTAAAATCGCATTTTACGCACTACATTTCAGAATTAGGTATAGAGCTTATCGAAACTAAACAAGAGCAAATTGATAAACTTCAACAAAAAAGTTTAAAAGAATCTGCTTGGATGCAATTATTATTAACCATTAAATTTTGGATGGATGATACGTCTCCATCTTTCGAAAAGACAGACATTTTCATAGAAAAATCTGTCAATACAAGTTTTGATGTATTAGACATTGCTCCATTAAAAAGCCTAATAGATTTTGGAAAGTTTATTTATAAAGAAAAATTTCAAATGAACTCTTAATTCTCATTCTATTGAAAACTATAGACAAAATACCTGTTTCAAAAATATCTCGTGCAACCAAATTAGTATCTACAGGTGCTAAAGTTGGTGTTAATTACCTAAAATACTACGGTGATAAGCTTACAAAATCTGAAATCGAAGCTAAAGAACGTTTAAATAAAAACAACGCAGACGATATTTACGACAGTTTAAAACAACTTAAAGGAAGTGCTTTAAAAGTGGCTCAAATGCTTAGTATGGAAAAAAGCATTTTACCACAAACCTATGTAGAAAAATTTTCGTTAGCACAATTTTCTGTGCCGCCACTATCAGCTCCTTTAGTGAAGAAGACTTTTAAAAAATATTTCGGTCAATTACCAAGTCAAATCTTTGACACCTTCAATCTTAATTCGGTTAATGCAGCTAGTATTGGACAAGTGCATTTAGCAGAAAAGGATGGGAAAAAACTTGCTGTGAAAATTCAATATCCTGGTGTCGCAGAAAGCATTTCTAGCGATTTGGCTTTGGTTAAACCTATCGCTATCAAAATGTTCAATATTAAAGGAAAAGATAGTGATAAATACTTTAAAGAAGTCGAAAATAAATTAGTAGAAGAAACAAACTACATACTAGAAGTTAAGCAAAGTAAAGAAATTGTAAATGCATGTAAACACATTCCTAACCTTAAATTTCCTGAGTATTACGAAGATTTGTCTTCAGAGCGTATCATTACTATGGATTGGATGGAAGGCGAACATCTTTCTGAATTTACTGCACACAATACCAATCAAGAAGTAGCAAATAAAATTGGTCAAGCACTATGGGACTTTTATATGTACCAAATGCATGTACTTAAAAAAGTACACGCAGATCCGCATCCCGGAAACTTTTTAGTGTCTAAAAATGGCGAACTTATCGCGTTAGACTTTGGTTGTATGAAAATAGTGCCTGAAGATTTTTACACACCATATTTTGAATTGGCAAAAAAAGAAAGTCTAGAAAACAAAGATATTTTCACTAAAAAAATGTTCGAATTAGAAATATTAAGAGAAGATGATAGCAAAGAAGAATTAGACTTCTTCTCTGCAATGTTTCATGAATTGTTAAGCCTATTCACCAAACCTTTTCATGTGGATACTTTTGATTTTTCTGATCCTGAATTTTTTAATGCTATTTCAGAAATGGGACAACGTTATAGTAAGAGTACAGAACTAAGAAAAATGAATGGTAATCGCGGATCTAAGCATTTTATTTACATTAACCGTACGTTTTTTGGGCTTTACAATTTAATGTTCGATTTAAAGGCAGAAGACATCAAAATCAATAACTTTCAAAATTTAAAATAATGAAGCATTTCAGTAAAAAACATATCGAAGAAATGCATCATTTATACCGCATTAATCTTATAAATAGTGTCTCTGGATTTAAAAGCGCTAATCTAATTGGCACAAAATCTAAGGATAATATCGAGAATGTTGCAGTATTTAGTTCGGTAACGCACGTTGGTAGCAATCCGCCGCTTTTAGGCTTTTTTTGTAGACCAACAACCGTTTTACGCAACACTTACGAAAACATAAAAGCAACTGGTGTTTACACGATTAATCACATTCATAAATCAATAATAGAAGATGCGCATCATACATCTGCTAAATACGATGCTAATATTTCAGAATTTGAAGTTACTAATCTCAATTCAGAATATAAAAATGAATGTCTTGCGCCTTTTGTAAAAGATGCGCCAGTTCAGCTTCAAATGAAATTTGTTCAAGAGTATTTCATCAAAGAAAACGATACTATTCTTGTTTTAGGTGAAATTGAAAATCTTTTCATCAATGATAATTTATTAGAAAGTGATGGCTTTGTTAACCTATCTAAAGCAGAAATTGCAACTATTAACGGATTAGACACTTACGCCATACCTACTCTAGAAAAACGCTTAGAATACCAAAGACCTAAACCATCTTTAGCTAACAATCAATAAATGTAATTATCTGTAGATAAAAAAACCAAAACCTATGAGAATATTAGTAACAGGAGCAACAGGTTACATTGGTAAGCGTATTATTCCGTTACTTTTAGATCAAGGTCATACGGTAGTTTGCGCTGTACGCGGAAAATTACGTACGGAAAAAGCATATTCAGATGAAGAAAATCTTCATGTTGTAGAAGCCGATTTTTTAAAACCAGATACCTTACAAAACATTCCTAAAGACATAGATGCTGCGTATTATTTGATACATTCTATGTCAAATTCTGTAGACAAGTTTCATAAGTTAGAAGAAGAATGTGCGTTAAACTTCAAAAATTATATCGAAACTACTATCGTCAAACAAGTTATCTACCTTAGCGGAATTACCAACGACACCAAACTCTCAAAACATTTATTATCCAGAAAAAACGTAGAAGACACTTTAAAATCTAATGACTACGCATTAACCGTTTTTAAAGCAGGAATTATTGTTGGTTCTGGTAGCGCAAGTTTCGAAATTATTAGAGATTTAGTCGAAAAACTTCCCGTAATGATTGCGCCAAAATGGCTAAATACCAAAACGCAACCTATTGGTATTAGAGACGTTTTAGCGTTTTTAACCAAAGGACTTGATAAACAAGAATTGTACAACACATCTCATGATATTTTTGGTCCAGAAATTATGACCTACAAGCAAATGCTATTGCAGTTTGCCAGCATAAGAAAACTAAAAAGATACATTATTACAGTTCCGGTAATGACGCCAAAACTGTCAAGCTACTGGCTATATTTTGTAACATCAACATCTTACAAATTAGCCTCTTCTTTAGTAAATAGTATGGGTATAGAAATTATAGGAGAAAAAAGTAATATCAATCAATTTCTAGAAATAAAACCAATGACATACAAACAAGCGGTAGAAGTCGCTTTTGTAAAAATTGAAGGAAATGAAATTATCTCCAGCTGGAAAGACGCTTTTATAAGTAGCCGAAACAAAAAAAGAGTATCAACCAAATACCTTAAAGTTCCAAAATTTGGATGCTTTAAAGATATCAAAGAACGACGAGTAAAAGATGAAAACCGAACGCTTGAAAAAATTTGGGCAATTGGTGGTGAAAATGGTTGGTATTACGGCACTACACTTTGGAAAATTAGAGGTTATTTAGACAAACTAGTAGGTGGTATTGGTTTACGTCGTGGTCGTACCAATAAAACCGACATCAAAACTGGTGATGCCTTAGATTTTTGGCGCGTATTATTAGCCGATAAAGAACAAAAACGCCTTATCCTTTTTGCCGAAATGAAATTACCTGGCGAAGCTTGGTTAGAGTTTCAAGTCGCAAAAGGTAAAGTTTACCAACGCGCTACCTTTAGACCACGCGGTCTATGGGGAAGACTCTATTGGTATAGTGTTTTACCGTTTCATGGATTTATTTTTAACGGAATGATAAATAAACTAGCCAATGCCTAGAGGAATAGCTAAACAACATTTGCCAACAAAAATTTGTCCCGTTTGCCAACTACCATTTACATGGCGAAAAAAATGGGAGAAAAATTGGGATAACGTAAAATATTGTAGCGAAAAATGCAGAAAGAACAAGACACAAGCCTAGTTTGGTTTAGAAACGATTTAAGAATTCACGATAACGCGTCATTAGAAAATGCTATTGACGTTAATAACCGTGTTATCGCTTTATATTGTTTTGATCCAAGACAATTTGAAGTAGATCAATTTGGCTTTAAAAAAACCGAAAAATACAGAGCTAAATTTTTAATAGAAACCGTAACCGATTTAAAGAATAATCTAGCTCAACTTAATATTCCATTATTCGTTTACACCATAAAACCAGAAAATTGTATTCCTTATTTAGTAGAAAACTATCAAATAAACCATATTTTTTTACAAGAAGAATGGACGCAAGAAGAAGTTGATGTGTTCAATAATGTGAAAGAAAAGTTGCCTGAACATATAAAAATTTCAACAAGTTACAATCAGTTTTTATACCATCCAGAGGATATTCCTTTCAATATAAAACAACTACCTAAAGTCTTCACCGAGTTTAGAAAAGCTTGTGAAAAAAGAAGTAAAATTAGACAAGAAACTTCTTCATCAACAGAAAAAGTAAATAAAGAAAGAATAGAAAACCTAACTTCAATTCCATCACTTTCTGATTTAGGTTTTATAGATTTTGAAGTGCATCCAAATTCAGCGTTTCCTTTTAAAGGAGGAGAAACTGAAGCTTTGCAACGTTTGGAAGATTATTTTTTTAACACTAAAAAATTAGGCGTTTACAAAAAAACTCGTAACGGATTGATTGGTAAAGATTTTAGTTCCAAATTTTCACCTTGGTTAGCCAATGGAAGCATTTCTGCAAAACATATTTATTACAAAGTCAAGCAGTTTGAGAAAGCACATTTTAAAAACGATTCTACTTATTGGCTAATTTTTGAGCTTGTTTGGCGCGACTATTTTAAATATGTGTCACTAAAATTTGGCAATCAAATTTTTAAAATCGGCGGAATTTTAAACAAAGATTACCAATGGTCTAAAAATCAGCAAAAAATTAACGACTGGATAAACGGTAAAACACCTGAACCTTTTGTAAATGCTAACATGATCGAACTTAAAAAAACAGGTTGGATGAGTAATCGTGGTCGACAAAATGTAGCGAGTTACTTCGCAAAATCAATGGAATTAGATTGGCGTATTGGTGCAGCCTATTTTGAGAGTTTATTGCTCGATTATGATGTGCACAGCAATTACGGTAACTGGATGTATGTTGCTGGTGTTGGTAACGATCCAAGAGACCGAAAATTTAACGTCAAACTTCAAGCAGATCGCTACGATAGTAACGGTAAATACCAGCGTTTGTGGTTGCAAGACACTTTATTTTAACCGTCAGTTCGAGTGTCCTGAGTTAAAACGAAGGATGTATCGAGAACAAAAACAATTTCATGAAAACACTTAGACTTATACTTGGCGATCAATTAAACAGCAAACACAGTTGGTATAAAACCAACGATAAAAATGTAGTGTATTGTCTATTTGAAATGCGCCAAGAAACCGATTATGTCACGCATCATATTCAAAAAATAATTGGCTTTTTTGCTGCGATGCGTGCGTTTTCAAATCACCTTAAAACAAACAATTTTAGAGTTGTCTATTACAAACTAGACGATAAAGACAATACGCAAGATTTAGTTAAAAATCTAAAACAACTCATCAAAAAACACAATATTGAAAAGTTTGAATACCAATTACCAGACGAGTATCGTTTAGACCAACAATTGTCAGACTTTTGCGAGTCTTTAGATATTGAATCTGAAACGTTTTCAACAGAACATTTTTACACCCAACGCAATGATTTAAAAGCTTTTTTTAAAGGAAAAAAGCAATATTTAATGGAGAATTTTTACCGCGATATGCGTAAAAAACACGACATTTTAATGGCTGGAAACCAACCTGAAGGCGGTAAATGGAACTACGACAAAAGTAATCGCAACAAATGGAAAGGCGAACACCAAATTCCGACTTACAAATATTTTAAAAATGATGTTTCAGATATTGTTGAGCTAATAAAAACCAGCGACATAAAAACCATTGGTAAGTTTGATACTAAAACGTTTAGTTACCCAATTACCAGAGCACAAGCGCTTGATCAACTTAAATATTTTTGTGAGGAATTGCTCATTCATTTTGGGGATTATCAAGATGCTATGCATACGGACGAAGTGTATTTATTCCATTCGCGACTATCGTTTGCGATGAATATCAAGCTTATTTCAGCTAAAAATATTGTGGATACCGTTTTAAATTATTGGCGAAAACATGGTGACAATATTGATATTTCTCAAGTGGAAGGTTTTATTCGTCAAATTATTGGTTGGCGAGAGTATATGCGCGGTATGTATTGGGCTTTAATGCCAGATTACAAAACCGAAAACCACTTAGAAAACACCAATAAACTTCCTGAATTTTATTGGACAGGAAACACCAAAATGAACTGCCTAAAAAATGCCATAACCAACAGTCTTGATAATGGTTACGCGCATCACATACAGCGTTTAATGGTAACTGGTAATTTTGCGTTACTAGCGCAAATTAATCCAAACGATGTTGATGCGTGGTATTTGGGTATTTATGTTGATGCTTTAGAATGGGTACAATTACCCAATACGCGTGGTATGAGCCAATTTGCAGATGGTGGAAAAATTGCTACAAAACCGTACGTTTCTAGCGGAAGTTACATCAATAAAATGAGTAATTATTGTGACGATTGCTATTACAATAAAAAAGAAAAATTAGTCGAAAAAGCGTGTCCGTTTAACAGTTTATATTGGAACTTTTTAGACGATAAACGTAGCATTTTGGGCAATAACCGTCGTATGGGAATGATGTACAGTTTACTTGATAAAATGGATAAAGACCAACTTGTAAAGGTTAAAAAACGTGCGCAAAGTATAATTGAAAATCCTGATAACTTTTAATGAAAAACAACCTTAGCATAGTTTGGTTAAAACGCGACCTTCGTTTACAAGATAACGAAGCCAATACCAATGCCATAAACACCAACCAAAACGTGCTTCTCCTCTACACTTTCGAGGATTTTTTACTTCAAGATAAGCATTACAGCCAACGTCATTGGGATTTTGTAAAACAGTCTTTAGAGGATTTAAATAAGCAACTAAAACCATATAATTCTAAAGTTTTAATCGTCAATAATTCTATTGAAAATACAGTTGAGCAACTTCAAAATCAATTCAACATTACGCACGTGTTTTCACATATGGAAACTGGCATTCTTTCAACCTTTAAAAGAGATATCGCTTTCGCGGAATTTTGCCGAACTCAACATATAAATTGGATTGAAAATATTAATAATGGCGTACAACGCGGACTAAAAAACAGAAATACTTGGTTTGAAGATTGGGATCATTTTATGATGCAACCAGAGTTTCAGTTTCAACCAAAACAAAATCAGTTATTAAACATTACTTCAGTTGAAGCATTAGAACTTCAGTTTAAAACTGTTTCAACAGAAACTATTCACAACAAAAATTTTCAGAAAGGTGGCACAACAATAGGAATAAAATACATGCAGTCTTTTTTCAATAATCGCTATAAAAACTACATGTTTCATATCTCGAAACCTTTAGAAGCCAGAACAGGTTGTAGTCGATTATCGCCTTACATTGCTTGGGGAAATTTATCCATAAAACAAGTTATTAATGCAGCTGGAATTGAAAGAGAAAAAGGTAAAAACAAGCGACATTTAAATGCGTTTGTATCACGTTTACGTTGGCAAGCACACTTTATCCAAAAGTTTGAAATGGAACATTCAATGGAATTTAAAAGTGTGAATAAAGGCTTTCATCAACTTGAAAAACCTGTAAACGTTGAATTTCAAAATGCTTGGAAAGAAGGCAAAACAGGTTTTCCGTTAGTAGATGCTTGCATGCGCTGCTTAAATACAACAGGCTATTTAAATTTTAGAATGCGTGCTTTAGTGGTTTCGTTTTTCACACATAATCTTTGGCAACCTTGGCAAGATTTAAGCGAACACTTAGCGAGTTTATTTTTAGATTTTGAACCAGGTATACATTATCCGCAAATACAAATGCAAGCGGGCGAAACGGGAATTAATATGTTACGCATTTACAATCCATTAAAAAATAGTCTGGAGCACGATCCTGAAGGTAAATTTATAAAACAATGGGTTCCTGAATTAGCTAATTTAGAAGCGCCATTATTACATAACCCGAGTGAAATAACTTATTTTGATCAACAACTAACAGGCTTCATTTTAGGCAAACACTATCCTTTTCCTATAGTAAATGAAAAAGAAACAAGAAAAAAAGCTAGTGATATATTATGGGGACTTAAAGATGATTTTATAGTAAAACAAGAAAGCTATCGCATTTTAAAACGACATACTTTAAACGACCGTACAAAAATGCTTAATAAGCGATAGATTTTAATTATTATGCATCAAAAAATAATATGTTAAATATTGTTTAACTTATTTTTTAAAAGGTTAAACATTTTGTAAATTTGATTAGAATCTTAAAGTCTAACTATTGCTTTTTAATACTTCTTATACCGATAAAGAAATTACTAAACAAATTAATAATTTGGTGGGTAAGCCTTTTTCCTTTATTAAAGCTATAAAATTAAAAGGTATCGGTTCTAAACGTATGATAATTGACGAGGTTAGTCCTAACCTACATACCATAGTTAATTTAGTTAACGATATAAATTACGGTAGTATTGAATTAAGACCAAAAGGAATTTTAATTCATATTGGTAAAGGATTACAACGCTTTGCTTGGGTTATTCCATATTATAAACTAGTAATTTATAAAACAAATGGCGCAAGTATACATGCAGATGGAAAATTTATTCATTTTAGAAAAAATAAAACCTTTAAAGAAAATAAGCAATTTTTTAAAAAGCTATTAGATCAAAAAATAAATTTTGATAGTCAATTTTCAACAATACCATATAATGAATAAGAATTTTACGATAAGAGAAATTGATAGAATTATTGAAATGGCTTGGGAAGATCGAACTACCTTTGATGCTATTGCCTTTCAGTTTGGATTAAAAGAACAAGAAGTCATAAATCTTATGCGTAGAGAGATGAAACCTAGTAGTTTTAGACTTTGGCGCAAACGTGTACAAGGAAGAGCTACTAAACATCAAAAACTTAGATCTTTTGAAAATGGAAGATTTAAATGCAGTAGACAAAAACAAATTACACACAATAAAATATCTAAACGTTAGATAAAACAACCAATCTGCTTTGTTTCAATTATTGAAAACAGCAATTAAAAAAGATGCTATGAATAAAGAAAAATTAGTAACTCCAACCAACGGACATAAATTAAATGGATTTTCTATTGAAGACATCGGTGATGATCATTTATTTACCAGTCTAGAAACACCAATGAAAAAAGATGCATTTAAAATTTCTGATGAAGAAAAAAAAGAACGTATCTCTATTCTTTTTGAAGAAATTATGGATGTGCTTGGTTTAGACCTAACCGACGATTCATTAAAAGGTACACCAAAACGTGTAGCAAAAATGTATGTTGAAGAAATCTTCTCAGGTCTTAATCCTGCCAATAAGCCCAAAATAGCTTTGTTTGATAATAAATATCAGTACAACCAAATGCTAGTAGAAAAAGATATAACCTTTTATTCTAACTGCGAGCATCACTTTGTCCCAATTATAGGTAAAGCCCACATAGCTTACATATCTTCAGGAAAAGTAATTGGTCTTTCTAAACTTAACAGAATTGTACAATATTATGCAAAAAGACCTCAAGTACAAGAACGTTTAACTAATCAAATTGGCGAAGATTTAAAACAAATTTTAAATACAGAAGACGTAGCTGTTATCATAGATGCTAAACATCTTTGTGTATCATCAAGAGGCGTAAAGGATGATACTTCTGCTACTGTCACAACTTTTTATAGTGGACAATTTACCAATCCACAAAAAATTTCAGAATTACAAAACTATTTAAAACAATAAGCTATGAGTACAATTGAAAAAGCATTAGAGTTTGAGCAAACTAGTTTAAGATCTTTATCTACTAGCGATCGTGTAAAATTATCAAGACAAGCAAAGTCTTTAATATTAGAATTAAATCAAATTTATAAGAAAAAGAAAGACGAAAAAATCATGGACTTAATGAAACGTTTAACAGCTATAAAACGTAAAGTAGAAAAACGTTTACCAACAACAGTAACTATATAACTATGAACCATCTAGTTATTATTGGCGGAAGTAAAGGTATAGGAAAAGCTATTACTAAAAGTTTTTTAGACACTCATAAAGTCACTAACATTAGCAGGAATAAGCCTGACTTTTCTCATGAAAATTTAACACACCATTCTTGTGATGTTTTAACTGATGATTTACCTGATATAGAAAACTTAGACCATCTAATTTATTGTCCCGGAAGTATCAATTTAAAACCTATCGGACGCTTAAAATTAGACGATTTTAGAGCCGATTTTGAGATCAACGTCATTGGAGCCGTAAAAGCATTACAAAAATACATTGAGCCTTTAAAAAAAGGAAATGACCCTTCTGTTGTATTATTTAGTACTGTTGCTACAAAGTTAGGTATGCCTTTTCACGCAAGCGTTGCTGCTTCAAAAAGTGCTGTTGAAGGTTTAGTAAAATCTGTTGGTGCCGAATTGGCGCCAACTGTTAGAATAAACGCAGTTGCTCCGACTGTGACTAACACAGATTTAGCATCAAAACTTTTGCGTAACGAGAAGCAAGAAGAAAATATGCGAGAGCGTCATCCTCTAAAAAAATATTTACAACCAGAAGATGTTGCAAATATGGCTACATTTTTATGTTCTGATAAAGCGTCTTCTATCTCTGGACAAGTGTTTGATTTAGATTGTGGTATTGTAAGCTTTAAAATTTAGAACATATGAATGTTTTAAAAGCCTTTTTGTTAACATTATGTGCTGTTTCAACCAAATCAGATTTGCAAGAGCAAACTTCTATTTACGATATAAACATTAATAGCTTACAAGGACAACCAATAGACTTTAAAGCATTTAAAGGTAAACACATTTTGTTTGTAAATGTTGCATCTAAATGTGGATTTACTCCTCAATATGAAGACTTACAAAGTCTTCATGATACTTATGGTGATAAAATTATAATAATAGGTGTTCCTTGTAACCAATTTGGGAACCAAGAACCTGGAAATAAAGACCAAATTATGTCTTTTTGCCAAGCTAATTACGGAGTTTCGTTTTTAATGACAGAAAAAATTGAAGTAAAAGGTACAAACAAACATCCTTTGTATGCTTGGTTAACCCAGAAAGAAAAAAATGGAATAAAAAATTCTAAAGTAAAATGGAATTTCCAAAAATATTTGGTGAGTCCAGACGGACAGTTAATAGATTATTTTCTTTCGGTAACATCACCAAAAAGTAATAAAATTTTAAAATATTTAAAGTAAAAAAATGTTTGGACTTTTTAAATCAAAAACTGAAGTAGAAAAACTACAAGTTAAATACGAAAAACTAATGCAAAAGTGGCATAAACTTTCAACTACCAATAGATCTAAAAGTGATGAAGTATATGCAGAAGCAGAAGCTATTATGAATAAAATTGAATCCTTAAAAAATGAATAATCTTAAAAGATTTTTATTCTTCCTTTTTATAAATATTGGTAGTTTAGGCTTAGGTAGTTTATTGATGAATAACGGACCAACATCAGAATGGTATTTAAATTTAAATAAAGCTCCATGGACGCCACCAGGTTGGCTATTTGGTGTAGCTTGGACGACTATTATGGTGTGTTTTTCTATCTATTTAACATACTTATTTTCTAAATTAAGCTCTAAAAACATTAAAATAGCCTTTAGTATTCAAGTCTTTTTAAACATTATTTGGAATTTCATTTTCTTCAACCAACATTTAATTTTATTAGGGTTAATTACGATAATACTACTAACTATTGTTGTGTTTTACATCTTTTTCAGCTTTAAAGACATAATGAAAACCAAAAGTTTACTCCTGTTACCTTACATGGTTTGGTTATTAATTGCAACATCATTAAACGCTTACATTTTAATAAATAATTAAAAGATTTCACTTTCGTGGAAAAACTTAAGCTATGAAAATATACAGATTACATCAAAAACAAAATTTACCAATCACAAAACAAGAAGCTTGGGATTTTTTGTCAGACCCAAAAAATTTAAAAGTCATCACGCCAGATTATATGGGATTTCATATACTTTCTGGAGCAGATAGACCAATGTTTGCCGGTCAAATCATTCAATATATTGTCACACCAGTTTTAGGGATTAAAACAAAATGGGTAACGGAAATTACTCATGTTATTGATGGTGAATATTTTGTAGACGAACAACGTTTTGGACCATATTCACTGTGGCATCACAAGCATTTTATTAAAGAAATTGATGGCGGCGTAGAAATGGAAGACATTATAGATTACAAAATCCCAATGGGCATATTAGGACAATTAGTACATCCTATTTTAGTTAAACCAAAACTTAAAGAAATCTTTGATTATCGTACCAAAAAACTGGAAGAATTATTTGGTAAATTTTAATCAGACAGACAAAAACACTAACTTTAAATACTTACAACTCTAGACACTTTAAGTAATCACAAATGAAACAACCTTTAAATATATTCTGGTTTAGACGTGACCTAAGATTAGATGATAACGTAGGCTTTTACAATGCTCTAAAAGAAGACAAACCTGTGTTACCGATCTTTATTTTTGATAAAGAAATTTTAAACGAACTACCAGAAGATGACGCAAGAGTAACTTTCATTTTTAATACGTTGCAAAGCATGCGAAATACACTTCAAGATGAACGTGACAGTAGTATTGCAATATATTATAGTACTCCAAAAGAAGCTTTTAAACAGTTAGCTGAAGATTATGAAATAGATACGGTTTACACCAATCACGATTATGAGCCATACGCTAAAACACGTGATACAGAAATTGAAACCTTTTTAGCAGAAAAAGACATCAATTTTAAAACCTTTAAAGACCAAGTTATCTTTGAAAAAGACGAAGTTGTTAAGCAAGACGGCGATCCATATGTGGTTTACACTCCATACATGCGTACTTGGAAAGAAAAATTTAAAAACCACGACCTCAACATCTATTACACTAACGAGTATTTAGACAATTTGGTGAAAAATACAAGATTGCCAAACGTAACGCTTTCTGACATGGGATTTAAAACGTCTTCACAAAAAATTGCAGATTATACAGTAACACCAACGTTAATCCAAGAATACGAAGACAAAAGAAATTTCCCTGCCAAAGACGCGACTTCAAAACTTGGTCCACATCTACGATTTGGCACCGTAAGCGTGCGTAAAATGGTTAAAAAAGCAATTGCAGAAAAAAACGAAATCTTTTGGCAAGAGTTAATTTGGCGAGAGTTTTTTATGCAAATTTTATGGCATTATCCAAAAACGCAAACCAATGCGTTTAAATCTAAATACGATAACATAAAATGGCGAAATAATAAAGAAGAGTTTGAAGCTTGGAAAACAGGAAATACAGGTTACCCATTAGTAGACGCTGGTATGCGCGAACTAAACGAAACTGGTTTTATGCACAACCGTGTACGTATGTTGGTTGGTAGCTTTTTATGTAAACATTTATTAATAGATTGGCGTTGGGGCGAAGCCTATTTTGCCGAAAAATTACACGATTACGAAATGGCAAGCAACGTTGGTAACTGGCAATGGGTTGCAGGATCTGGTGTAGATGCAGCGCCATACTTTAGAATCTTTAATCCAACCACACAAATTGATAAGTTTGATAAAGAACATAAGTATATAAAAAAATGGGTTCCAGAATATCAAGACCAAAAATATACTAAGCCAATTGTAGACCATAAAGAAGCTAGAGAACGCTGTTTAAAAGTTTACAAAGAAGCGGTATCCTAGAAAAAACATTAAACAAAAAAGCATCTAAATTAAAATTAGATGCTTTTATTTTTTCAGGAATTAATTAAAATTAATTTCCTTCTAAACGTTCTATTTTAGCTCCAATAGCTTTAAGACGTTCTACTATTTTTTGATAACCTCTATCAATTTGTTCGATATTATGAATTGTACTTGTTCCTTTTGCAGAAAGTGCAGCAATTAACAAACTAATTCCAGCTCTAATATCTGGAGACACCATGGTTGTTGCTTTTAATTGTGATTTAAAATCATGACCAATAACTGTAGCACGATGCGGATCGCAAAGGATAATTTTTGCACCCATATCTATTAATTTATCTACGAAGAATAAACGACTTTCAAACATCTTTTGGTGTACTAGAACTTCTCCTCTAGCCTGTGTAGCTACAACCAAAACAATACTTAATAAATCTGGAGTAAAACCTGGCCAAGGGGCATCTGCTATAGTTAGAATAGAACCATCTATATAGTTTTGTATTTCGTAACCATCTGTATGTGCAGGAATATGTATATCGTCTCCTTGTTTTTCAACAGTAATTCCTAGTTTTCTAAAAACATTTGGTATTTGTCCTAAATCATCCCAACTTACATTTTTTATAGTAAGCTCAGACTTTGTCATTGCTGCCAAACCAATCCAGCTACCAATTTCGATCATATCTGGTAACATGGTATGCTCTGTTCCGCCAAGACTTTCAACACCTTCAATAGTTAATAAGTTAGAACCAACGCCAGATATTTTTGCGCCCATTCTATTAAGCATTTTACATAATTGCTGCAAATAAGGCTCGCAAGCTGCGTTATATATTGTCGTAGTACCTTTTGCTAATACAGCAGCCATTACAATGTTTGCTGTACCTGTTACAGATGCTTCGTCTAAAAGCATATCGGTTCCTACTAATTGATCTGCTTCTACGCCGTAAAAATAATCTTCACGGTTGTATCTAAATTTAGCTCCAAGATTTATAAATCCTTCAAAGTGAGTATCTAAACGACGACGACCAATTTTATCGCCTCCAGGTTTTGGGATATATCCTTTACCAAATCGTGCTAATAAAGGTCCAACAATCATTATTGAGCCACGTAAACCGCGTCCTTCTTCTTTAAAAGCTGCAGACTCTAAATATTTTAAATCTACTTGATCGGCTTGAAAACTGTAAGTACCTTCAGAAAGTTTTTCTACTTTAACGCCTAAGTTTCCTAATAAAGTAATTAGTTTATTGACGTCTATTATATCGGGTATGTTATTTATGGTGACTTTTTCTGGAGTTAATAATACTGCACATAAGATTTGTAATGCTTCGTTTTTTGCTCCTTGAGGTTGAATGCTTCCTTTTAGTTGGTGTCCACCTTCAATTTTAAATGTTCCCATAAATAAGTTTAGTATCTTTTTCGGTTTCTGTTATTCTTTTTGTGTCCTTTTTTGTTGTTGGAATATTTCTTTCCGCTAGAAGCTTTCATTAGACTACTAGAGTCTGTTAAATCTTCTTCTGAATTTTTGATATTTAATTCGCCATTAGATAATTCAAATAAATGATCATAAATTACATCGTCTTCAACCGTATCTTTATTCCAGTTTAAGAAACATTTTTTCATATGGTTTGCAATAGTATACACTAATGCTTCTTTCATTTCGCCTTCTTCCCATGTTCTAGCAACGTCAATCATCGTTTTAATATTGTTTCCGTAAAAACGATATTTTGGGAAGTTTTGCGGATATTTTAATGGTACAGGACGTTCTGATAATTCTTCTTTAGAAGGTTTTTCAAATGGTGAATCTACATCCAACTCAAAATTAGACATAATAAATAGTTGATCCCAAAGTTTGTGCTGAAAATCTGGAACATCGCGTAAATGTGGTTGTAAATTACCCATTACTGCAATTATAGATTTGGCTACTTTATTACGTTCTTCTTTTGTTTCGCGTGATTTTGCATAGTTAATCATTTTTTGAATATGTCTACCATACTCTGGAATAATCAAGTGTTCACGCTCTGTGTTATACTCTAAATTGTCTATCAAAATTAATTAAGTGTAGTATTTATATATTTTGCATTTTGAAGTTTCTAAATGCAGTTGCAAAATACAAAAAAAAATTAAAGGCTTATTACGCCTTCAATTTTTTCTCCGACCTCTTTATACTTTTCTATAACGTGGTCTGGATTTTTCATTTTTACGCTAACCGAAACGCTGGTATATTTACCATTGCTAGATTCTTTTGTATTAATTACTGCGCCCATATTATCAAAAATAACCTCTACGTGTTCTATTTTTGATTTTTCGGTTTGCACAATAAATTTATATAAATACTCTGTAGGCCACATTGCAGTATCCTGCAATTGGCTTTTTAACTTAGCGTAAAATTCGTCTTTATTTGGTATATTATCCATAGCGTTATTATAAGTCGCAAATATACCAATTTGTTTACATTTTTTTTTAAAGAATTTAATTCCGATTTTTACACTTTAATTTACAGACTTTGATTACAAAAAAAATAGTTATTACTGGCGGACCAGGAACAGGAAAATCTTCAATTATTAACGAGCTTACAAAACGTGGTTATACCTGCTACGAAGAAATCTCTAGACAAGTTATATTAAACGCAAGAAAAGATGGTATTGAACAGTTGTTTTTAACCAAACCTTTATTGTTTAGCGAGTTATTATTAAAAGGAAGAGAACAACAATATGTAGAAGCAGAAAACAGTAATAATGAGTTTGTATTCTTAGATCGAGGTATACCTGATGTTGTTGCATATATGGATTATGCTAACGAAAGTTATCCTGAAAACTTCATTACATCATGTCAAGAAAACACTTATGATTATGTCTTTATTTTAGCACCTTGGCAAGAAATTTTTAGAAGTGATAACGAACGTTATGAAAACTTTGAACAAGCAAAACAAATACACGAAAGCCTTTTAGAAACCTACAAAAAGTACGATTATCACTTGCAAGACGTACCTTTTGGAAGTATCGAAGAAAGAGCTAACCATATTTTAAACGTTGTAAAAGCCTTGTAATGCAACATCCAATAAATATATTAGAACGTTATTGGAAATTTACATCGTTTAGACCTTTACAGGAAGATATTATAAACGCTGTTTTAAATGGCGAAGACACTTTTGCGTTACTACCAACTGGTGGCGGAAAAAGTATTTGTTTTCAAGTCCCAGCTTTAGCTAAAGATGGTATTTGTATAGTTATTTCGCCTTTAGTGGCGTTAATGAAAGATCAAGTTAGAGCCTTACAAAATAAAGGTATCAAAGCAATTGCATTAACTAGCGGAATAAAACCTACTGAAATTGATACCCTTTTAGACAATTGTATCTACGGAAATTACAAATTCTTATACCTATCGCCAGAACGTTTACAACAAGAACTAGTACAAGATCGTATTAGACAAATGAATGTTAATTTAATTGCTGTAGACGAAGCACATTGTATAAGTCAATGGGGAAACGATTTTAGACCTGCCTATAAAAACATAACCTTATTAAGAGAATTACAACCAAGGGTTAATGTTATTGCGCTAACAGCTAGTGCAACACCTAATGTTATTGACGATATTGTAACCGAGCTTGATTTTTTAGATCCAAAAATCTTTAAGCAATCTTTTTACAGAAAGAACATCGCTTATATGGTTTTTGAGGAAGAAGATAAATTTTTTCGTTTAGAAGCTATTTTAAATAAAAATAAACAATCGTCTATTATTTACGTTAGAAACAGAAGACTGACCATTGAAATTTCTAACTTTTTAGAACAAAAAAACATTAGTAGTACTTTTTATCATGGCGGTTTAAATAATACAGAAAAAGACCAACACCTTAACCAATGGATAACTAATCAAAAGCAAGTTATGGTGGCGACTAATGCATTTGGAATGGGCATAGACAAACCAGATGTAAAAACAGTTATACATTTAAACTTACCAGATAGTATAGAAAACTACTTTCAAGAAGCAGGTCGTGCAGGAAGAGATAATACTAAAGCATACGCAGTTATCTTAAAAAATAAAAATGACGATGCACTTTTACACAAACAATTTATAAGTGTGTTACCTACAGTAGATTTTGTTAAAACTGTATATAGAAAATTAAGTAACTATTTTCAAGTGTCTTATGGCGAAGGCGCTTACCAAACTTTTGAATTTAATTTTAATCACTTTTGTAAAACCTATAGCTTTAACTCAACAAGCGCTTACAATACATTACAAATTTTAGATAGAAATAGTGTTATAACTTTAAGTAAACAATTTAATAACCGTACAGAAGTACAATTTATTATACCTAACAAAGCATTGTTTTCTTATTTAGAAACCAATAAACAACTTGCTACCATCGTCAAATCTATTTTAAGAACCTATGGTGGTATTTTTGAACATCAAACAAAAATAAATAACAATTTAGTTGCTAATAAAGCAAATGTAAGTGAGCAGCAACTTTTTATGACGTTAAAGCATTTAGAAAAAGATGAAGTTATTACACTTAACATTCATAAAACAGATGCTCAAATCACCTTTATAGAACCAAGAGAAGATGACAAAACAATTAACCGTATTGCTAAAACAATAAACCAACAAAACGACTTAAAGCAAAAGCAAGTTAAAGCCGTTTTAGATTATGTTAATAATAATGACGTTTGTAAAAGCATTCAGCTACTATCCTACTTTGGAGAAAAAGAATTAGAGGAATGTGGAATTTGCTCAGTCTGCATTAAAAAGAAAAATGCTCCTGCTAAAACAACTTCAGCAGATGTCAATAAAGAAATCATAAAACAATTAGAATTTGGTCATTTAAGCTCTAAAGACTTATTTAAAGCATTACCTTTTTCTGAAGAACAATTAAACAATACATTAAAACAAATGTTAGAGCGTAACATAATAGAAGTTACTGCAACAAACACTTATAAATTAAAACATTTATAAAATGAAAGATTTACGAATAGTATTTATGGGAACGCCAGATTTTGCTGTGCAAACCTTAAAAACCATATTAGAGCATAATTATAATGTCGTTGGTGTTATTACTGCACCAGATAGACCAGCAGGTCGTGGAAGAAAATTAAACGAAAGCGCAGTAAAAACCTTTGCAAAAGAAAAAGGATTACACATTTTACAACCAACTAATCTTAAAAGTGAAGATTTTTTAGACGAATTAAAAGCGCTAAACGCCAATCTACAAATTATAGTAGCTTTTAGAATGTTGCCAAAAGTAGTTTGGGACATGCCAGAATATGGCACATTTAACCTTCATGCTTCATTATTACCAAACTATCGCGGTGCAGCACCAATAAATTGGGCAATCATAAATGGCGAAACTAAAACAGGCGTATCTACATTTTTTATAGATGAAAAAATTGATACAGGAGAAATGATTCTTCAAAAAGAAATAGAAATTGATCCAACAGAAAATGCCGGTAGTTTACATGACAAATTAATGTATATTGGTAGCGATCTGGTTATAGATACCATAAAACTTATAGAAAAAGGAAATGTAAACACAACACCTCAACCAGAAGATGCTATTAGTAAAACAGCTTATAAATTAAATAGAGATAATTGTAAAATTAATTGGGAAGGAGATTTAGATCAAATATTTAACCAAATTAGAGGACTTAGTCCATATCCCGCTGCATGGTCTATTTTAAAAAATGAAGATGAAGAATTAGACGTAAAAATCTATAAAGCTGAAAAAGAACCCGAAAATCATAATTTAACAACAGGAACTGTAATTTTTGACAAATCCTCAATTAAGGTAGCAGTAAAAGGTGGTTTTATATCAATACTAGAAATTAAGCTTCCAGGAAAGAGAAATATGGATGTAAAATCACTTTTAAACGGATTTTCTTTAAGTGAAAATGCAAAAATGCTGTAAAGCCTTATTATCACTGATTTCATTAAAAAAGCAAAAAAAATAAGCTTCTTTATTAACAAAAGGGGCAACTTATTAACAAAACACTCTATTTCCCTTACTATTACTTGCATAGTAGCATAATCCGTATAAATTTGTAAGAGGATTTAACAAAAATATGTTTAATCAACTATTTATTAATAATTAAAATTAAAATTATGAACAAAACAGATTTAATCGACGCTATGGCGGAGCACGCAGGAATTACTAAAGCAGCAGCAAAAAAAGCTTTAGAGTGTGCATTAATCGAAATTGAAGGAGCTTTACAAAAAGGAAACAGAGTTTCTTTAGTTGGTTTTGGATCTTGGTCAGTTACTAGAAGAGCTGCTAGAGAAGGAAGAAACCCTCAAACAGGAAAGACTATCAAAATCAAAGCTAAAAACGTTGTTAAGTTTAAAGCTGGATCTGATTTAGCAAACGCTGTAAACTAGTATTTGCTTAAAATAATTACCAAAAAGCCTTCTATTTTAGAAGGCTTTTTTTTGTTAATAGAGTATTATAATTGGTATTTAAACAAATTAATGTTACATTTAATGTAATAATCCTTTTAAATTATGACTACAACCAAACCAAAAAAGGGTGATTTATTAATTGCAGAACCTTCTATTATAGGAGATGTTTCTTTTAACAGATCTATAGTATTGCTTACAGACCATAATAAAGAAGGTTCTATTGGATTTATACTTAACAAGCCCTTAAACTACACTATTAAAGATTTAATACCAGAACTTGATGCCTCTTTTAGAGTTTACAATGGTGGACCTGTAGAGCAAGACAATCTATATTTTATACATAAAAGACCAGATTTGATCCCAGATAGCATAGAAATTTCTTTAGGAATTTTTTGGGGAGGAGATTTTAATGTAGTTGCTAATCTTATTGCCGAAAAGAAAATTGATCAAAAAGATATAAAATTCTTTTTAGGGTATTCTGGTTGGGAAATAAATCAACTAGAAGACGAATTAAAATCTAATGCATGGGTTGTTACAAAAAACACTTATGAAAAAGATATCATAGAGAAAGATTACGAGACCTTCTGGAAAGAAAAGATGTTAGAATTAGGTGGTGATTATTCTATTTGGTCTAATGCGCCAGAAAACCCAAGTTATAACTAGCTTAGTCTAACTTTTACATTTAACTTTTGCAACAATGCTTTTGCTACATCTGTCGCAAACTGCTTTTTTCTATATTTTGATACTGGTTGTATACCTGTTATTACGTTAGTAATAAACATTTCGTCAGCTTTTTGTATTTCAAAAGGAGAAATAGAAGCTTCTTCTAAAGTATATTCTTCCATTAAATTAATAATTTCTATTAATTGTTTTCTAATTATTCCTTTTAAACATCCGTCTGATAATGGTGGTGTTTTAATGGTATTTCCTTTAACTAAAAATACATTTCCGTTTAAAGCCTCAACTACACTTTTATTTGTATTAATTAACAAACAGTTGTCAAGCTTATTTTCTTTTGCATAAATACTACCAACAACATTTAAGGCTTTATTATTGGATTTTAATGTTGAAATTAAACTAGGAGACACATAAAAGTCTTTAAATAAATCAACTTCATAATTGCCTTCATTTAATGAATAAAAATCTTGATCTAAAGCTTTTACTGAAACAATAAACTCTACATCATTACTTTCTGGTTCATATAATCCACCTTCTACTCTATGCACTTGCAACTTTACTCTACAAGTAGCTGTATCTAATTGATTAGCTTTTATGGTTTTTAAAATTTCATCTTGAAGAAACTCTAAAGTAAAACTCATAGGTATCTCCATACGCATAATACGCATAGATGCCATTAATCTAAAGTAATGATCTTCAAAAAAAAGAAGTTTACCGTGTACTGCTTTTATGGTTTCAAAAAGTCCATCACCATAGGCATATGCACGATTACTGTTTGTGATTACTGTATTATTATCTTGAAGATTTCCGTTAAAATTTATCATAAAAAAAGTCCCAAATTTCTTTGGGACAAATATACTTTAATTGTTGCGATTTTTAAGCAGAACCTAAGACTTGTTTTAAGTCAGAGATTTGATTAGTCCATAACATTTTTGCTTCTTCTACCTCGTCTTCTTCAGCATAGTCTGTAATCATTAAAGATACATCTTTGGTAATTTCGTCTACTTGAATTCTAATTTCAAAGTAATATGGATCGTCTTCATCATCTAACCATCTAAATTTTACACGTTCTCCAGACTTTTTAGTTAGCAACTTTGCTTGTTCTTCTGCTCCATCCCAGATAAATTTAAATAATTCTCCTCTAGAGTTAACATTATCTGCAAACCATTCTGACAATCCAGAAGGTGTTGATATATACTGGTATATTAATGACGGTGATGCATGGATAGGAAACTCTAACTCATACTTAATTTTTTCTTCCATTTATTTTTACTTGAAAATTATTACTGCCAATATATACAT
>Ga0105235_100210_pt1 | contig 22739 bp, 12 predicted proteins | sample Virmet3819_2500_FD_90059 | JGI IMG/M metagenome (GOLD analysis project Ga0105235, IMG submission 90059) | Marine viral communities from the Southern Atlantic ocean transect to study dissolved organic matter and carbon cycling - metaG 3819_2500 | ecosystem: Environmental > Aquatic > Marine >... | reverse complement strand
GCATGATGTCTTTAAAGGATAGAGAATTATTTCCTTTACAAAATTTCTCAATGAACATGTTAATGGATAATTATTTAGAATATCACGTTCGTGGAATTTGTACATCAAAAGGCTTAGATATTTTAAAAGAACTAACAGAAATAAATCAATCATAAAAACTACCAAAAGAATATAAATGAAATCGTTATTCAAATTACTAATAATCACAGTGTCTTACTTTGGGTTTGCCCAAGAGACACCACAAAATTTTAGCTTACAAGAAGCTATAGATTTTGCTTTAGAAAATAACAGGCAAGCTAAAAATGCTACTTTAGATATCGAAGCAGCAAAAAAACAAAAATGGGAAACTACCGCAACAGGATTACCACAAATTAACGCAAAAATAGACTATCAACACTGGTTAAAACAACAGGTACAATTAATACCCGCAAGTGCTTTTGGCGGTCCTGAAGGCGTTTTCGAAGAGGTTGTTTTTGGCACTAAACAAAATGTTACTGCAACAGCAACTTTAAGTCAACTTCTTTTTGATGGTTCTTACTTAGTTGGATTACAATCTGCAAAAGTCTATTTAGAAATTTCTAAAAACTCTAAAGAAAAAACAGATTTAGAAGTTAGAAAAGCAGTAATTAATGCCTACGGAAACGTATTAATGGCAGAAGAAAGTGTTTCAATTTTAGAGAATAACATTAAAATTCTTCAGAAAAATTTAGATGAAACCACAAAAATCTACGAAAACGGATTAGAAGAAGAAGAAAGTGTAGAGCAACTACAAATCACTTTATCTAGTGTACAAAGTAATCTAAACAATACTAAAAGATTAAAAAATCTAGCCTATCAAATGTTAAGTATAACATTAGGCTTAGATTACAATACACCCATAGTTTTAACTGATGATTTAGAAAATTTAACTGTAAAAAACATACTTCAAGACGGTATAGAAGATGCAGATGTAAAAAATACTATTGATTATAGAATAGCTGCAAATGATAAAACATCAAAAGAGTTACTACTAAAACTTGAAAAAAGTAAAGCATTACCAACATTAAGCGCTTTTATTAATGGAGGCTACAACGCTTTTGATGATCAGTTTGTCTTTTTAGATAGTGACACAAGATGGTTTGGTTCTTCATTATTAGGTGTTAGCATGAACATCCCAATTTTTAGTTCTGGTATGCGTAGTGCAGCAACACAACGTGCACAAATTAACTTAGAAAAAGCTCAAATAAATCTAGATGAAACCGAGCAACAATTAAAATTACAAATTGAAGCTGCTAAAAGCGATTTTATTCTAGCAACAGAAGAATACGAAAACAAAAAGCAAAATCTTAATCTTGCCGAAAGAATCGAAAATAAAAATCAAACCAAATTTTTTGAAGGTGTAGGTTCTAGCTTCGAACTAAGACAAGCACAAACACAACTATATACAGCACAACAAGAATTTTTACAAGCTATGTTAGACGTAATTAACACCAAAGCAGAATTAGAAACATTAACCAACACAACAACCAAATACTAAACTCTTAAAACAATGAAACATATACAATTAATAATCCTTACATCGCTATTATTAGTAGCTTGTGGCGGTGATAAAAAGAAAAATACCGTAGAAAGTGTTTTAGAAACTAATAATCTAGAAACCATTAGAGCTAAACGCGCAGAGCTTGTAGATAATCAAGAAGAAATTAATGCAAAAATCAAACAGTTAGATGAAGCTATTGCAAAAATAGACACTGTAAAAAAAGTACCATTAATTACTACAATTACAGCCAAAACTGAAGTTTTTAATCACCAATTAGAAATTCAAGGTAACGTAACCACAAAAAACCTATTAGTTATTACACCAGAATTTAATGGCATACTAACAAATGTATACGTTAAAGAAGGACAAAAAGTTAGCAAAGGTCAATTATTAGCAAAAATTGATGATGGCGGATTAAGCCAACAATTAGCACAATTAAAAATTCAAGCAGATTTAGCGCGCACAACTTTTGAGCGTCAAAAACGTCTTTGGGATCAAAACATTGGTAGCGAGATACAATACTTACAATCAAAATCAAGCTACGAAGCACAACAAGAAGCTGTTAACCAGTTACAACAACAAGTTGCAAAAACCAATGTAAAAGCTCCGTTTTCAGGAACAATTGATGATGTAATTACAGAGCAAGGTAGTGTTGTTGCAGCAGGACAAACTCAATTAATGCGTATAGTTAATCTAGACGACATGTATATAGAAACAGACGTACCAGAAAGTTACATTACAGACGTTACTAAAGGTAAAGATGTTACGGTTACAATTCCTGTAATTAATAAAACAGTTGACACAAAGATTAGACAAGCAGGAGATTTTGTAAACCCAGCTAACAGAACTTTTAAAATCGAAGTTCCTGTCCCAAATAAAGACGAAGACATCAAACCAAACTTAACAGCAAAACTAAAAATTAATGACTACACTAACGAAGCAGCGTTATTAGTACCATTAAGTATTATATCTGAAAACGCAGAAGGTGAGCAATACCTTTACACCATAACAGATAAAAACAAAAAAGGAGAAGGCATTGCTACCAAAGTAATTATAAAAACAGGAAAGACTCAAGGAGACGTTATTGAAGTTTTAGAAGGCATAAAAGACGGTACCGAAATTATTAAAGAAGGTGCTCGTAGCGTAAAAGACGGACAAACAGTTAAAGTCATTAAATACTAAAAAATCAACCAATGACTAAAAAGAAAAAAAATAAAAAAGTAGACAAAGAGTTTGCACTATCATCGTGGGCAATTAATAATAAAACCACAATGTATGTACTTATTCTGGTCATATTTTACTTAGGTGTATCTGCATTTTTCAGTATGCCAAGAGAAAACTTCCCAGAAGTTAACGAGACTAAAATATATGTAAGTGCTATTTTCCCTGGTAACACAGCAGAAGATATAGAAAAACTTATCGTAGATCCATTAGAAGACGAGCTTAAAACAGTTAGTAACGTTGTCGAAATTACTTCAACATCTCAAGAAGATTACGGGATGTTAATGATTGAATTTGACGAGAATATTGATGTAGAACAAGCCAAACAAAAAGTTAAAGATGAAGTGGACACCAAAACATCTGGCGAGGATTGGCCAACTTTTAACGGTGCAAAAGTAGAACCTGATGTATTCGAGTTAAGCCTTTCTGAAGAAATGCCAATTCTTAACATTAACATTTCTGGTGATTACCCGATTGAAAAACTTAAAGATTACGGAGAATACCTTCAAGATGAAATTGAAGATCTTTTAGAAATCAAAAAAGTAGACATTCGTGGTGCACAAGAAAAAGAAGTTGAAGTTGCAGTAGACATCTACAAAATGATGGCAGCACAAGTCACTTTTAACGATGTTATTGGCGCTATTAATAATGGTAACGTAACCATGTCTGCTGGTAATTTAAAAGCAAGTGGACAAAGACGTACCATTCGTATTTTAGGAGAAATAGAAGATCCTGCTCAATTAAAAAACTTTGTAGTAAAATCTGAAAACGGAAATGCTATTTACCTAAAAGATATTGCAGAAATTTCTTTTAAAGAAGAAGACAAAACAACCTTTGCAAGAGAGTTTGGTCATCCTGTTGTGATGCTAGACGTAAAAAAACGTGCTGGTAAAAACATGGTTGCTGCTGCAGAGCAAATTCAAGTTATTGTTAAAGATGCTATAGAAAATGAATTCCCTCAAGATTTACAAGTAACTATTGCAAATGACCAATCTTCAGTAACTATTGGTCAAGTAGATGACCTTGTAAATAACATTATTTTTGGTGTTCTTTTAGTAGTTACCGTTTTAATGTTCTTCTTAGGATTTAAAAACGCCATATTTGTTGGTTTTGCAATACCAATGTCTATGTTTATGTCCCTAATGATATTAGAGTTAATGGGACAAAGTTTAAACACTATGGTACTGTTTGGACTAATTATGGGACTTGGTATGCTTGTAGATAACGGTATTGTTGTAGTAGAAAACGTTTACCGTTTAATGGATGAAGAAGGTATGAGTCGTATGGAAGCTGCCAAAAAAGGTATTGGAGAAATCGCTTTCCCTATCATCATTTCTACATTAACAACTGTTGCTGCATTCGTACCTCTTGGTTTATGGCCAGGTATTATGGGAGAATTTATGATGATTTTACCTATCACACTTTCGGTAGTATTAGGATCTTCTTTATTTGTTGCTATCTTTTTCAATTCAGTATTAGTCTCTCAATTTATGAGTACCGAAGACAAAGACATGCCTCTAAAAAAGATTATTAGAACAACAGTAATAATGGCTGTTATCGGAATTTTAGTAATCATTTCTGGTAGCGCTTACAGAGGATTAGGAACATTAATGGTACTTACTGCTATCATGCTTTGGGTTTACCGTTTGGTACTTCGTGGTTGGGCTAATAGTTTTCAAAATAAAACTTTAGTAAAATTAGAAAGATGGTACGAAGGACAATTACGTTGGGCGCTTTCAGGAAGAAAGCCTTACTTTATTAGTTTCGGAACTGTACTTTTATTAATCGTAGCATTTATTGCTTTTGGAATTTCATTAGCAACACAACGTACCAAAGTAGAGTTTTTCCCAGATAATAAACCTAACCAAATTATAGTCTATATAGAATATCCTCAAGGAACTGCTATAGAAAAAACAAACGCTATTACTAAAGAAATCGAGCAACGTGTCTACAAAGTTTTAGACGACAATCAATACAAAGACGGTGACTACAACTTTATGGTAGAAAGTGCAGTTTCTCAAGTTGGTGAAGGTGCTGGTAACCCACAAACCGATGGTGGATCTGCTGCCGAAATGCCTCATAAAGCAAAAATTACAGCATCCATGCGAGAGTATAAATTCCGTCGTGGTGAAGACAGTGAGTTATTAAGACAAAAAGTACAAAAAGCATTAGTCGGTATCTTTCCTGGTGTTTTAATTTCAGTAGAAAAAGATCAAAATGGCCCACCAGCTGGAGCGCCAATTAATATTGAAATTGAAGGTGATGATTACAACGAATTAATTGCTACCGCAGAAAATATGCGCGAGTTTATTAACTCAAGAAACATTGCAGGTATTGACGAACTTAAAATTGATGTAAACAAAGACAAACCATCAATGCAAGTTATTGTAGATCGTGAAAAAGCTGGAGAATTAGGAATAAGTTCTGCGCAAGTTGGGCAACAATTACGTAACTCAATCTTTGGTTCTAAAGCTGGGATTTATAAAGAAGGTGGAGACGATTATGATATTTACGTTCGTTTTAACGAAGAAAACAGATACAATACAAGTGCTTTATTTAATCAAAATATCACATTTAGAAATACAACTGGACAAATAGTAAGCGTACCTGTTTCTGCAGTTGCATCTTACGAAAATAATTCAGGGTTTAGTGCCATTAAACATAAAGACACTAAGCGTGTTGTAACGGTATATTCTGCATTAGCACCAGGTTACACAGATGCTGGCGCAATTGTAACAAAAATTCAAAACGAAATGAAAAGTTTTGAAGGTTTACCAGAAAACATCAAAATAGATTATACTGGTCAAATCGAAGAGCAAAACAAGCAAATGGCATTTTTAATGGGTGCATTTTTTACAGGACTTGGATTAATCTTTTTCATCTTAATTTTCCAATTTAATTCGGTTTCAAAACCAGCTATTATAATGTTAGCTATTTTCTTAAGTTTTATAGGTGTATTTGGCGGATTAGTTATAACTGGTAAAGCATTCGTAATTATGATGACAATGGTTGGTATTATTTCACTTGCCGGAATTGTGGTAAATAATGGTGTTGTACTATTAGATTACGCACAACTTTTAATAGATAGAAAGAAAAACGAATTAGACTTAGACGACAACGAATATTTAAGCAACGACGATCTTTTTGAAAGCATCGTAAAAGCTGGTAAAGCACGTTTAAGACCTGTATTATTAACGGCTATTACTACAATCTTAGGATTAATACCATTAGCTATAGGATTAAACATTAATTTCTTTACATTGTTTAGCGAGTTTGATCCAAACATCTACATGGGAGGAGACAACGTTGTATTTTGGGGACCATTAGCTTGGACAGTAATTTATGGATTGTTTGTTGCAACATTCTTAACATTAATTGTTGTTCCGGTATTATTCTTCTTAACAATGAAATTAAAAATGTGGATTAGAAATAAATTCTCTTCTAATAAAACAGAAGTAATCGCAGAAGACATTTAATATCCCTTAAACACTTCTAAATAAAAAAGCCGAAGCTCTTGCTTCGGTTTTTTTATTGCTTAAATTTGCACCTACTAAAACATAATTATGTATAGAAGTCATAGCTGTGGTGAGTTAAGAGCATCACATATAAATACAGACGTTACCCTTTCTGGTTGGGTACAAAAATCTAGAGATAAAGGATTTATGATTTGGGTAGATTTACGTGATCGTTACGGAATTACTCAACTTATTTTTGATGAAGAACGTACGCCTAAAGCCATCATGGAACAAGCACAAAAGTTAGGTCGTGAGTTTGTGATTCAAGTTAAAGGAACCGTAATCGAACGTGAATCTAAAAACAAAAATATACCAACAGGTGATATCGAAGTTTTAGTAAAAGAATTAACCATTCTTAACGAATCTAAATTACCACCTTTTACTATAGAAGATGAAACTGATGGTGGCGAAGAGCTACGTATGAAATATCGTTACATCGATATTAGACGTAATCCCGTAAAAAACAACTTGATTTTTAGATCTAAAGTCACACAAGAGGTTAGAAATTTTTTATCAAACCAAGGATTTATAGAAGTAGAAACACCTTATTTAATCAAATCTACACCAGAAGGTGCACGTGATTTTGTGGTGCCAAGTAGAATGAATGAAGGACAGTTTTATGCGCTTCCGCAATCACCACAAACCTTTAAGCAATTGCTTATGGTTGGTGGCATGGATAAATATTTTCAGATTGTAAAATGTTTTAGAGACGAAGATTTACGTGCCGATAGACAACCAGAATTTACGCAAATAGACTGCGAAATGGCGTTTGTAGAGCAAGAAGATATTTTAAATGTTTTTGAAAATTTAACACGTCATTTATTAAAAGAAGTCAATGGTGTTGACGTTGAAAAATTCCCACGTATGCTTTATGACGATGCTATGCGTCTTTACGGAAACGACAAACCAGACATTAGATTTGGTATGCAGTTTGGAGAACTTAACGAAGTTGCACAACACAAAGATTTTGGTGTATTTAATAATGCCGAATTAGTTGTTGGTATTGCAGTACCAGGAGCTAACGCTTACACACGTAAAGAAATAGATAAAATTATAGATTGGGTTAAGCGTCCGCAAATTGGTGCGTTGGGTATGGTTTACGTACGTTGCAACGAAGACGGCACTTACAAATCTTCAGTAGATAAATTTTACGATCAAGACGATCTTGCTAAATGGGCAGAAAAAACTGGCGCTAAAGCTGGCGATTTAATTTGTGTACTTTCAGGAGACACCAACAAAGTACGTGCACAACTTAGTGCTTTGCGTATGGAAATGGCAGAACGTTTAGGATTACGTAAACCAAACGAATTTGCACCACTTTGGGTGATTGATTTCCCATTATTAGAGCTTGATGAAGAAACTGGTCATTACCATGCAATGCATCATCCATTTACATCTCCAAAACCTGGTCAAATAGAATTATTAGATACTAAACCAGGTGAAGTTAAAGCTAACGCTTACGACTTAGTATTAAACGGAAACGAAATTGGTGGTGGATCAATAAGAATTCACGATAAAGAAACACAAGCCATTATGCTTAAACATTTAGGATTTAGCGAAGAAGAAGCTAAAGCTCAATTTGGATTCTTAATGGATGCTTTTGAATATGGTGCGCCACCACATGGCGGACTAGCATTTGGATTAGATAGATTAGTAGCAATTTTAGGCGGACAAGAAACCATTAGAGATTTTATTGCATTCCCTAAAAACAATGCTGGTAGAGATGTCATGATAGATGCACCTGCACCAATTGATGATGAACAATTAGACGAACTTAATTTAAGTTTAAAACTTAATTCATAAATCAAAACAAATCCTGCAACCTTTGCAGGATTTTTTGATTAACTTTAAGTATGCCTAAACAATCACTTTTAAAACGTTTTTTTATATGGAGATTAAAGCACATCTCCGAAAAAACTTTTACTTATATTTTAAGTGGTTTAGTTGGATTATTAGCAGGACTTGCTGCAGTAACGTTAAGAAACATCACATTTACTATAGAAGGCGCTTTAGATAATTTAGCTGTCTTTTCTAAAAACCAAGTTTACTTTATTTTACCGGTTATAGGACTGTTTTTAGTGTACCTGTTTGTCAAATACATTTCAAAGAAAAATATAGAACATGCTATTCCTTCAATTCTATTTAAACTATCAAAGAGAAGCGGATTAATAGATCGATCTAAAATCTACATTCCATTAATAACTGCACCTTTAACGGTTGGTTTTGGTGGATCTGTTGGATTACTTGGACCAGCAATAGCATCTGGATCTGCAATAAGTTCTAATTTAGGACGACTATTTCATGTTAATCAACAAACAAGAACGCTATTGATTGGTTGTGCTGCTGCAGGAGCAATTTCTTCAATATTTAAATCACCAATTGCAGCCATTATTTTTGCGGTAGAAGTGTTTAGTTTAGATTTAACTTTTGCTTCATTATTACCGTTATTAATTGCTTCAGTTTCTTCTGTATTAACGTCTTACTTCTTTTTAGGAGACGATTTATTGTTCAACTTTAATTTTTCGGATAAGTTTCAAATAAAAGATACTTTATTTTATGTGGTTTTAGGTATAGGTACTGGATTTGCTTCTATTTATTTCACTAAAATGTACTTTTTTATCCTTCAATTTTTTGAGCGTTTTAAAACCAAACTCTTAAAATTAATCGTTGGTGGATTAGCTATTGGTGGCATGTTATTTTTAATTCCGCCACTTTATGGTGAAGGTTTTGGATTTATAAACAATCTACTTGCTGGCGATCATTTAAGCGCGCTTGGCACAACGCCTTTTGATGCTTTTAAGGATAATATTTGGGTTGTAATTGCCCTACTTTTTGGTATTACTATTTTTAAAGCAATTGCCATGACAACAACTTTTGCGGCTGGCGGAGCAGGAGGAATTTTTATTCCAACTATGGTCATGGGAAGCGCTTTAGGTAATGTTGTTGCCAAAGTAATTAATAATCTTGGTTTAGGGTTTTACGTGTCAGAAACCAACTTTACCTTAATTGGTATGGCAGGACTAATTGCTGGTGTATTACATGCGCCTTTAACCGCCATTTTCTTAATTGCCGAAATTACTGGCGGTTATGAACTATTTATCCCTTTAATGATTGCTGTATCCATGTCGTTTATTATCAAAAAAAATGCATTTGATTACACCATTTACACTCGCGAACTTGCCCTAAAAGGCGAACTTCTTACACACGATAAAGACCAAAGCGTATTAACTTTAATGACTTTGGATAGTGTAATAGAAACTAATTTTATAGCACTAAATCCTAAAATGACTTTAGGCGAAATGCTACATAAAGGTGTTGCAAAATCTACCCGAAATTTATTTCCTGTGATTAAAAAAGATAAGACTTTGGTTGGAATAATTTTATTGGATGATGTTAGAGAAATCATGTTTAACCAAACCTTATACGACACCACATTTGTAGAAGATTTAATGCACAACGCACCAGATATTATCGATTATAAAAACGATTCTATGAAAGATGTAATGACTAAATTCCAAAACTCTAATGCGTGGAATTTACCTGTCGTTAAAGACCACAAATACATTGGTTTTGTCTCAAAATCTAAATTATTAACAGCATACAGACGCCAATTAATTAACTTTACAAAATCTTAAAATCACCTCAATGAAATACTTAATTTTATTAGCATTTATAGCCAGTTTAGCATCAATAATTTGTGGTTATGCATTAGATAATGTGGACAACCAAAAGTTAATTGGCTTTGGCGTTTTAGGCTTATTTTTTGTGGTTATTCCGTTGTTTTCCTATCACCGATGGAAAAACAAAAAAGTGGAAGATTACATGCTTACCAAAGAAAAACTACAAGAGATGAGAGACAAAGAAGGAGATAAACGTAAATTATAATTTGGGCGTTTCCCTATCGGGTCGCGCTATCCGTTATATCTTTTTGTTTTCAATAAACAAAAAGGATGTCACTACTATCGCTAACGCACATTCCAGCCAACATAAAGACCATTAGTTTAGATTTCGTTTTTCTATAAAAAACCGTTTCATTAAAGCAGAAGCTTCTTCAGCTAAAATTCCACCTTCAATTTTAGTTTTAGGATGCAATTTGGTATTTAAATTAATACAACCGCGTTGTTCATCTCTAGCTGCATAAACAATTCTACTAATCTGACTCCAATACAACGCGCCAGCACACATTTGGCAAGGCTCTAAAGTCACATACAACGTACAATCTTTTAAATATTTTCCACCTAAAAAATTAGCAGCAGCAGTAATGGCTTGCATTTCGGCATGCGCCGTTACATCATTTAATCGCTCGGTAAGATTATGTGCTCTAGCGATAATGCGATCTTTAATTACAATTACAGCTCCAACAGGAATTTCATCTTCATCAAAAGCCTCATGCGCTTCTTGCAAGGCTTTTTTCATAAAATATGTATCATCAAAAGGTTGTATCATAAGCGTAAAAATACAATTTAAGATACTACATTTGTAGTATAATGAGCAAAATACTTCAACATATAAATTCACCAGACGATTTAAAAACCTTAAATCAAGAACAGCTATTACTTTTAACTAAAGAATTGCGTGAATTTATCATAAATATTGTTGCCACAAAAGAAGGTCATCTTGGTGCTAGTTTAGGCGTAATAGAACTTACTATTGCTTTACATTATGTTTTTAACACACCAACAGACCAATTAATTTGGGATGTTGGTCATCAAGCTTACGGACATAAAATTTTAACCGGAAGACGTGATATTTTTGAAACCAATAGGCAATTAAATGGTATTTCTGGATTTCCTAAACGTAAAGAAAGTGAGTATGATGCGTTTGGTGTTGGACATTCTTCAACATCCATTTCGGCAGCATTAGGTATGGCAATTGCTTCAAAAATAAAAGGCGATTTAAACACACAACATATTGCTGTAATTGGAGATGCGTCTATAGCTAGTGGTATGGCATTTGAAGGTTTAAACCATGCTGGAGTAAGTAAAGCTAACTTGTTAGTTGTTTTAAACGATAATGCAATTGGTATTGACCCAAGTGTTGGCGCTTTAAAACTGTATTTAACTAACGTTAAAAAAGGCACACAAAAACAAGATAATATTTTTGAAGCTTTAAATTTTGACTATTCTGGACCAATTGACGGACATGATTTACCTTCTTTAATTAACGAACTTGAGCGATTAAAATCTGTTAAAGGACCAAAGTTTCTTCACGTTATTACCACCAAAGGAAAAGGTCTTAAACAAGCCGAAGCTGACCAAGTAAAATACCACGCTCCAGGACAATTTGATGCAAAATCTGGCGAGCTTATTGCAAAAACTGAAACACAACCTCAACCACCAAAATACCAAGATGTTTTTGGACAAACTATAGTAGAATTAGCTAAAACGAACCAAAACATTGTTGGCATCACACCAGCTATGCCAACCGGAAGCTCTTTAAAATATATGATGGAAGCGTTTCCTGACCGTGCTTTTGATGTTGGTATTGCCGAGCAGCATGCAGTTACTTTGGCTGCAGGAATGGCTACACAAGGATTAATTCCGTTTTGTAATATTTATTCTACATTTATGCAACGTGCATATGATCAAGTTATACATGATGTTGCTACACAAAACTTACCTGTTATTTTTTGTTTGGATCGCGCTGGATTAGTAGGACAAGATGGCGCAACGCATCATGGTGTTTTTGATTTGGCCTATTTACGTTGTATCCCAAACTTAATCATTTTTGCACCAAGAAATGAGGTTGAATTACGGAATATTCTTTACACTGCTCAGTTAGGACTAAATCATCCAATTGCGATTAGATATCCTAGAGGAAGAGGAATTACAATAGATTGGAAACAACCATTTTCTAAAATTGAAATTGGTAAAGGCGAGCAATTAAAAGAAGGTAAAGAAGTTGCTGTGCTATCTATTGGAACGATTTCAAAAAATGTTACTGAAGCACTTAACAGCATTGAAAACACTGAAACTTTTTCTCATTACGACATGCGCTTTATAAAACCATTGGATGCGGCTTTACTTCATTCAATATTAAAAAAACACGACACAATTATCACTATTGAAGACGGAACTGTTTCTGGTGGATTTGGCAGTGCTATTTTAGAGTTTGCTGCAAAGCACAACTATAAAAACAACTTTATAACAAAAGGAATTAAAGATGAATTTATAGAACATGGCACAACTGAAGAACTACAGAAAATCAACGAAATTGATTCAGAAAGTTTAAAAATTTTATTTGAAAGCATAAAAAAAGCAGACTAGTTAGTCTGCTTTTTTTTTTAGTTAAGGGACAATTAATTTGTTGTAAATGTCCAAACAGCACCTATAGTTTTGGTACCAGAATTGTCTTTAGTATCTACTTGCCAGTAATATGTCGTTGCTGGATCTGTACTTACATCAAAATTTTCTGCTGTTAAGTCTGTGTCAACTGCTGTTGTTGGAGGGTTAGATGTACCAAAATATACATCATAAGTTAATGTATCGTTTATATCTACATCTGCTCCAGACCAATTTAAAGAAGTTGTTCCAGACACAACTGCATCTTCTTCATTAGGACTTACTAAATCTGCTAAAAATGGCGCATAGTTAGAAACACCTTCTCCTTCTGTATAAAATGCAAAAACCTGAGATGGACTTGCAGAATCTTCTGCATCTTTAGCTGTAACTGTCCAGTAATAAGCTGTACCAGGTTGTAAAGTTAATGTTCTTGTAGTTGTTGTAGATGTAACTTGTTCAACTAAATTAGTCATATTATTATCTAACGCTACTCTCAATTCGTAACTTACTGTATCTCCATCAGGATCTGTAGCTGCTGCCCATTCAAAATTAACAGTACTATCTATACATAATAAATCTGATGTTGGGTAGATTAATTGACTAACTGCACTTGGCGCTGTATTTGGTGTATCTGGAGTAGGAGCTACTCCTCCATCACCACCATCTCCATCACTTCCTCCACAAGAAGTAATTACAACACTAAAAAATAATACAGTTATTATGTTATATAATTTCTTTTTCATCTTATTATTTTTTTATGATTTTTATAGTTTTTGGGGCTTTTTCTGACTGAATATTTACAAAATAAACTCCGCTTCTTAGCGATTGGAAAGGAATGTAAATTTCTTTATTATTCGCAACATCAAAAGAGTTACTATAAACTACTCTTCCATTTATATCATAAACATTTACAGGAAGAACGTTTGCATCTAAACCATTTGGCAGTATAACTTTTAAATTATCTACCACTGGGTTTGGTGTAGCCTTAAATTCTATAATATTAATTTGTTTAGTAAATGTACCTTCGCAAGCTTGAGCTGTCTTAATTTCTAACAATCCAGACTTTAAATTTTCTAATATTATATTGTATTGGCTTGTAATTAAAATAACTTCACCATTTAAAGTCACTGTGTAAGGTGCTGTACCTCTGTACATATTAACCTCAATATCTTCTCCATTATTTTGTTCTATAAGCTCAAGTTCTATTGTTTCTGCAGCTTCAACACTAACCTCTGAACATTGAACATGGTCATATTCGTTAACAGACACACATACAGTGTATGGTCCGCCTACAGATAAGTTTTCTATAGTTAAGTTGTTTGTTGTTAACTGTTCTGAAATATTAGTTCCTGGACCATTAACGGTAACCGTATAAGTTACATATGTTTCATTTACATTAATATTTATCTTACCGTTATCTTGTCCTTCGCATGTTTCTGAAACTACTTCTATTGAAATGTTATCTTGAGCTGCGTAACTAGTATCACAAATATCTCCTATCCCGTTGTTGTTAACGTCTTCTTGATTTGGATTAGGTGTATTAATACAATTATCTATAGAATCTACGACACCATCTCCATCTGAATCCTGACAAACATCTCCTACTCCATCATTATTACTATCTAATTGGTCTGGATTAGCTATTGTTGGACAATTATCATTTATATCTAATATTCCGTCTTGATCTGTATCTTGACAAACATCTCCAATTCCGTTGTTATCAACATCAGATTGATCTGCGTTTGCAACACTTGGGCAGTTATCTACACCATTAACAACGCCATCATTGTCATCATCTCCATTTGGATCAAAAGAGAACTGTCCTGAAAATATACCTCTACCATAAGTAGCTGCAAAAACCATATTATCGTCTCTTAAATCTAAATCTAAAACTTTAACATTTGACATTCCGTTAAATGCTGGATTCCAGTTTGGATTGGCATCAGAAAAGTTGGTTGTATACCAAACACCTAACTCTGTACCTATAATTACCTCTTCATTATTTAAAGGGTTTCTTAAGATTGTCTTTACAGGTAAATCAGGAAGATTACCTTCTTTAGCTTGCCAGTTAGCTCCTCCGTCATTTGTATACCAGATATTTTCTACTCCGTAGTTATGAATGGTAACAAAAATTTCGTCTTCATTGTTACCTAACTCTATGTCAGATACACTTCCTACTATAAAATTATTAAGTTCTAATTCTGTCCAAGTAGGCGTACTACCATCTGCATTTTCTACTTTAAAAATATCCCCTAAAACAGTTCCTACGTATAAGGTTGAAGATGTTGTTGTAAAAGGAGACACAGTTAATGCTGTTGGTGTACTATCAAATTCAGAATTTGTTAAATCTGAAGACGTTAAAGTTGAGCTAGATTTTATACCTGAGTATCTTCTTATAACAGTACTAAGGTTGTTAGAATAATTTGAATATAAAATATCCAGATTAGAGTCTAATGCTTGTGGGTTAATAAAAGCTCCGTTAGAAGCATTTTCATTATTAATTGTTACGTTAGTATTAGTTTCTAAATTAAATAAATTAATACCTGAGTTGTAGACGTAGTTTCTTATAAAATACTTATCATCGCCTTGATCAAAAAATGTGTAAGCACCATCACCTCCATATGCTTCTACAGAACTATCCGCTCCATTTGAATTTGCATTTTGAAACAATTGTGTACCGTTATCTTGTAAACCTCCTGCAAAATAATCTCCGTTAAAAGCTGTTGTTGGTGCTACACCAACAGTGTAAAATTGACTTGTATTAAAATCTTTATCTCTTGGGCTTAATACTACACCTGAGTTTGATGAATAGTAAATCCCACCATCATTTCCTACTAACATGACACTAGAACTATTGTTTCCAAAAACTAAGGCATGTTGATCTGCATGAACTTCTTGATAGCCAAAACCACCATACCAATGAGATAATTGAGACCAAGAAGTACCACTATTAAACGACTTAAATAAATCTATACCTCCTGCATATACTATATCGTCATTTGCTGGATCTACCTCTAAAAGTAAATCATAAAAAGCTTGACCTCTAGTAAAATCATTTGCTGATATACCAGTATCTGCATCATTTGGTAAAGTCATATTAGTAGTTGAAGAGAAACCGTCTTCTGTTTTCATCATTATAACGGGAGCAGTTGTTCCTTCTGCTAGGACATAGATTTTATTAGGGTCTGATGAAGATACTGCTATTTGAGTTCTATCTGCATCTGCTACGACTTCTTCTACACTAAAAGAGTTTCCGTCTGTAGATGATAAGATTGTTCCGCCTCCTTCACCAAAAACATAACTATCAATTGTAGAAACCCAAATTTTATTATCAGCTCCAATTTCTATATCATTTGGACAATACTGAACGCCTCCAGCAAGTGATTGTAAAGAAACTAGTGACCATGAGTTTCCGTTATCTGTTGATTTGTATAGTCCAAATTCTGGTCCACCAAGATAAGTAGTAGCATTAGCAGATCCATAAAAACCGTCACCTGCAGCTACATAAACTTCAGAAACACCATTATTATCCCTTACTTTAATATCATTAATATGCTGAATACCAGGAACTAAATTCCCTGTAAATGAACTAGATACAGGATTTAAAGAACCTGACATAGTATTACCTGCAAGAATTGAAGCTTCTAAAATATCTCCATCTGCTTTAGAAATCATTACTGATGGTATTGTAATTGTATTATCATCTCCTCCCATAGGGATAGGTTGACCTGTTACGTTATTCATCATAATAACTCCTACTGCTCCTGCATTTTGAGCATTTTTTACTTTTTGAGTAAAGTTACAGTTACCTCTTCTTATTAAAGCTATATTACCCGATATTTGAGCACCATTAACTAATGCGTTACATCCTTCTGTTGGCAATCCTGTTCCATCATCTACTAAAACTATATTTGCCGATATTACAGATGTAATTTCTGGTCCAAAAGCAGTTGTTGGGTATGACAAATAGTCTCCTGCTACATCTGAAGGTGAATTAACAGAAATATTAGATGCAGATTGAAATGACGTATCACCTGTAATACCTCCAAAAACATTTGTCCATGTTGCTCCTGCATCATCAGATTTCCAAACACCACTTCCGTTAACATCTCCTCCTACATAAGATTCTCCTGTTCCTAAGTAAAAGACATTACTATTGTTTGGATCGTATGTTATACAAGATACAGCTAAGTTTTCTGGCACATTAACTCTTTGCCACGATGATTCTGGATTTGATATGTTTGTGTTTTTCCATAAACCACCACTAACTCCTCCGGCAAAAACAGTTTCATTTGACGCATCGTTTGGATCAAACATTATAGCTCTTGTTCTTCCTCCTACATTGTTTGGTCCTCTTTCTACCCATCCATTATTCATAGCATCACCTGGTACTCTTCCTGCAGCTAATGTATTTAGTCTAGCAGCATTTATGCTATCTCTTAATGGTTGTAATTTTTCTGGGGTTGGTCGTCCTAATAGAGGATTCATGGTAAGTTCCCATTCTTGCTCATAGAATTTATTAGGTGTTAAACCTTGAGCCTTTCTCTCTGACTTACTAAGCTTTAAAGTATTTTTAAATGGGCTTTTTTCTAAGTTTTCTGAATGGATATTTCTAACTTGATTGTTTTGTTTTAAAGCAGAATTATCTTCAGAGAAATTTTGATATAATGCAAATATCCCTAAGGCTAATAATAAAATTATTAGTAATTTCTTTTTCATAATAATAAATAATTAATCTTTTTGCTAAAATAATATAAAATATTCTATAATGTAAATCCTTTTATCTTTTTATATTGAAGAATGGCTTGACTATCAGATAATGAAGCTACATAATGACAAATATTTAAAAGTCTTTGATATATACTTCCTTCTTTACTAAGTGTTTCTGGCAAACTCTTTAAAATTAATTTATCATAATTAGATGTTGGTCCTTCTTCAAAATTATTCTGAGTAGATTTAGTGTAAGTTGTTAGAAGTGTATTTATTATTTGATAACCTGCTATTTCTTTTTCTAACACTTCTTTTGATTGATAAATTTTCTCAACACTCAGTTTTATAATGTCATTTATTTGAGCTTTATATTTACTTTTATCTAATAAGCTGATATTGAAATCTCCTTTTAAAATATCTTCTTCATTAGTCATAAATATTTGCACAGCTTCGTTTATAAGACTATTAATAGCTAAGGCTCTTAAGTAACTTACCCTATCTTGGGTATTAGTTAACAAAGCATACTTTTTAGTATTTATAGAGTCTCTAACTAGATTAATTAAATACTCTAAAGCAAACTCTTCTTCGATTAAACCTAGATTTATACCGTCTTCAAAGTCTATGATTGTATAACAAATATCATCTGCTGCTTCTACCAAAAATGCTAAGGGATGTCTATTGTATCTTAAATGGCCGTCAGATTTTTTTATTAAACCTAATTCTTCAGCTACATCAACAAACGCTTCTTTTTCACTTTGAAAAAAACCATACTTTTTATCTGATATCTGATTAGTTGGCTTTTTGGGTAACGATTCTTTAGGGTATTTTGTAAAAGCACCTAAAGTAGCATAACTAAGCCTTAATCCTCCTTCTCTGCCAGACCTACTCTGTGTTGCGATTTTAAAACCATTAGCATTACCTTCAAAATCACATAAATCTTGGTATTCTTTATCAGATAGTTTTGATTGATATTTTTTTCCTTCACCATTTATAAAAAACTCTCCTATAGCTTTTTCTCCGCTATGTCCAAATGGAGGATTTCCTATATCATGAGCCAAAGCAGCAGCAGCTACAATTGCTCCAAAATCATTTGCTTGATATCCTAAAGTGGTTTGTAAATGTGGATGTTTTTCTAAAATCTTTTGACCAACCTTTCTTCCTAAAGAGCGTCCTACAACACTTACTTCTAAACTATGTGTTAAACGTGTGTGTATAAAATCTGTCTGAGACAATGGGATAACTTGAGTTTTATCTTGTAGGCTTCTAAACTCTGAAGAAAATATAACCCTATCATAATCCACTTCAAAACCTAAGCGAGTTTCATCTTGTTCTTTTCTTAGTCGTTTATTAGTATCACCAAATCGCTTTAAGGATAGTAATTGTTCCCAATTCATTATATAAGTTTTAGAGCTGCAATATAAGTAATTGGCATGTAAAATGTTTTCCATTCTAATGTTAACTAAACGTTTTCTAGCAATAAATAAACAACATATCTCATAACGTTAAGCTAACTTTTTAGTGATTAACTATTAATACCTAGTTAACTTAGACTTTACAGTTTGATAGTTTCTTTGCGGTGAATATTTAAAATTAAAAAACACACAAAATCAATATCATGAAAAAATTATTATTCTTATCAATTTTATCATTGTCTATGGGTCTTACCTCTTGTATCCAGGATGATGACACTCCAATAATTATCGAAGTTGGCAACGGAAATGGTGGTGGATCAACTACTGATCCACAAGATGTTGTAATCAACAAAACAGGTCTAATCACACAAGACGAGACTTGGACAAAAGATAATATTTACAGATTAAACCAAAAAGTGGTTGTAGAAGCTGGTGTTACTTTAACAATTCAAGAAGGTACAATAATAAAAGGGTCTCCAGGAACAGGATCTTTAGCTTCTGCTTTAATCGTTGCTAGAGGAGGAATGATAAATGCTGTTGGTACGCCTTCAGAACCAATTATTTTTACATCTACTTCAGATAACATTCAACCAGGTCAAACTGCTGGTACAAATTTATCTATAAACGACAGAGGTCTTTGGGGAGGAGTTTTATTATTAGGTAATGCACCATGTTCTTTTTCTGGAGACGTTGAAGAATTACAAATTGAAGGTATTCCTGCTGATGATACTTTTGGATTATACGGAGGTAATGATGCAGAAGATAGTTCTGGTGTTATGCAATACGTTTCTATTCGTCACGGTGGAGCCTTAATTGGTGAAGGAAATGAAATTAACGGTTTAACTCTTGGAGGTGTTGGTACTGGTACTGTATTAGACAATATAGAAGTTGTTGCTAATGTAGATGACGGAATAGAATTTTTTGGAGGAACTGTTAATGCAACAAACTTATTAGTTTGGGGACAAGGAGATGACGGTTTAGATATTGACCAAGCTTATTCTGGTACTATTGACAATGCTGTAGTAGCGTTAGGAGATGTTTCTGATCACGCATTTGAAATTGATGGACCTGAAGGATCTGCACCTGGTTCTTTCTTATTACAAAATGCCACTATCATTGGTAACTTAAACACTAACAATGGTGAGTATGCTGACTTTAGAAAAGGAGCTACAGGTACAGTTAACAATATATACGCTTACGGATTTAAAGATGATTCTGATGTAGAATTAGATGCAGATGCAGACGCAACAAACTATAACAATGGTACATTAATTTTTTCTAACTGGGAAATTGTATTACCAACAGCTGTAACTAATGTAGAAGATATTTTTGTTAACAAAGCTGAAAACGTAACTGTTATAGGTTTTGGATCTGAAGCTACTGCTGTAAACCAAGGTTCTCAAACTGTTGGCGCTTCGACTTCTGAGTTAAGTTGGACTTACGCTAATGCTGCTGGAAACTTAGGATTCTAAAAAACACTTATAACTATTAACAATTGCTCATATCCACAGGTATGGGCACTTGTTTTTTATTTAAACATTAAAATGAAACAATTCAAACAATTAACCACTTTATTTTTTTTAATATTTACTGGTTTTTCTTTTGCTCAAACAGGTATTTTAAGCGGTACCGTTATGGATTCTGAATTTAATGATGTTCTACCTTATGCAAATGTTGTGGTAAAAGGATCTACCAAAGGGACTACAACTGATTTTGACGGTAAATATGTATTAGAATTAACCGAAGGAACATATACTATTCAATATTCTTTTGTTGGTTATGAAACAAAAGAAATTACAGATGTTACAGTAAAAGCAAATGAAGAAGTAATAGTTGATGTTAGCATAGGACCTGCTAATAGCTTAGAAGAAGTCGTTTTAACTTCATCATCAAAAAGAAACACAGAAAACGCTGTTCTTAACCTACAAAAAAAATCTGTGATGCTTATGGATGGGTTATCTGCTCAAACCATAAAAAAAACAGGAGCTAGTAATGCTGCATCTGCTGTAAAAAGTGTACCAGGTGTTTCCATACAAGGTGGTAAATATGTTTATGTTCGTGGTTTAGGGGATCGTTACACTAAATCAATATTAAATGGCGTGGATATTCCTGGTTTAGATCCAGACAGAAACACCATACAAATGGATATATTCCCAACAAACATTATTGACAATGTAATTGTTGTAAAATCTGCAGCTGCAGAATACCCTGCAGACTTTACAGGTGGTGTTGTAGATATCATCACAAAAGATTTTCCTTCTAAAGCAGAATACTCAATTTCTGCTGGAGCTGGTTATAACTCAGCAATGCATTTTAATGATGATTATTTGACTTATAACGGAAGTAAAAGCGACTTCTTAGGATATGACTCAGGAAAAAGAAATCTACCAATAAATAGATATCAGCCTATTCCTGGTACTTTTAACAATAGTACAGTACTAACAACATTAACAAGACGTTTTGATAGCGAATTAGCTGCTAAAAATGAAACAAGCGGCATGAATTTCGATTTTGGATTTACTGCAGGAAATCAATATGATTTAGGTAAAAACAAAATAGGCTACATTGCTTCATTATCTTATAAAAACAATACAACCTTTTACGGAGATAGAATTGATGGAAACTACACCAAAGACGAAAACAATTCTAACAACAACAATTTATTAGCTACTAGATTAACAAACGGAGATGAAGGTATCAACTCTATTGTTCTTAATGGTCTAGCAGGTCTTGTTTTTAAAACAGATAACTCTAAGTTTAAAGCAAACGTTTTACACATTCAAAACGGAGAGTCATCTGCAGGTTTCTTCCTTCAAAAATTAGCTCAAGGTGGTGGTGATGCAGGTTTTGAAAACATACAAAAAGACGCATTATTATACACAGAAAGATCAATTACTAATGTACTAATAAATGGTGATCACAAGCTTACAGATAACTTAGATTTAAACTGGAAGTTTTCTCCAACTTTTACAAAAGTATTAGATAAAGACCACAGAATTACTCCATTAGAACAAAACCAAAATGGTAATTTTTCTATAAGCCCAAGTACTTCAAGTTTCCCTATTAGAATATGGAGAACTTTACAAGAAGAAGCTTGGAATGGAAAAATAGACTTAGTTAACAAATACAAGTTATTTGATAAAGCCGCAAAACTTAAATTTGGTGGAGCATACAGCTTTAAATACAGAGACTTTAGCACTGACCAATATTTATTTACTTCTACAACTTTAAATGTAGAAGATGGTAATGCTGACAATTTATTAGCTGAAGAAAACCTTTGGACAACATCAAATCAATCTGGAACATTCTTAAATTTTGGACAAGCATTTCAACCTGCTAACTCTTATGAAGGAGAACAAAACATAGGAGCTTTATACGCCTCTAATGAGTTTAATGTGTTTCAAAAATTAAAAGCTATTGTTGGATTAAGAACAGAATTATATAAAACATTTTACACAGGACAAAATCAAGCTGGTGATGAAATTTTTGATGGAGAAAAAATCTTAGATGAATTTGATTTATTTCCTTCTGCCAACTTAATCTATGCACTTACAGATAATACTAATTTAAGAGCATCCTACTCTAGAACAACCGCAAGACCATCATTTAAAGAAGCTTCTAATATTCAAATTTTTGACCCAATTACTAATAGAACCTTTATTGGTAATGGTTTTGGTAACGAATTTTATGATGCTGTTAAACCATCTTATGTAAGTAATTTTGATGTAAGATATGAGTGGTTTAGAGAACAAGGACAAATGATTGCGATAAGTGGTTTTTACAAAGACTTTAAAGACCCTATAGAAAGTGTCTTTTTCCCATTTTCACCAGATCAATTAACAGTTGCAAACTTAGGTAATGCTAAAGTTTATGGTTTAGAATTAGAACTTAGACAAAATTTAGGGTTTATTTCTGAAGGATTAAAAAACCTAAAGTTTAAAGCTAACGCTTCTATCATCGAATCTGAATTAGAAATGGCTGAAACTGAATTTATCAGACGCCAATTAGCAGCTAGAGATGGACAGACTATTGACAGAAAACGTCAATTACAAGGTCAATCTCCTTTCTTACTAAATATAGG
>Ga0105235_100207_pt1 | contig 22783 bp, 14 predicted proteins | sample Virmet3819_2500_FD_90059 | JGI IMG/M metagenome (GOLD analysis project Ga0105235, IMG submission 90059) | Marine viral communities from the Southern Atlantic ocean transect to study dissolved organic matter and carbon cycling - metaG 3819_2500 | ecosystem: Environmental > Aquatic > Marine >... | reverse complement strand
TCGATCCCAAGCTGCTTTTATGAGTTTGCACAACGCTATGAAATGCCTGACGGAAAGCTCTACACGGGTTTTGTTGCCGCATCGGCTGACAAAATCTTTGAAAGTACGAATGCTAAATAACGGAAATGCCTAGATAAAAAAAGCCCATTGCTGGGCTTTTTTTGTATCTGCTGTTCCGGGCTAATAGATAATTTTGGGCTTAGGCCAAAATCTACAAATGCTCTTTACGTCCACTTACCGCTTTGGCTCAGTGGTATGCCTTGCAAGAAATTGATCATAAGGCATGGGCTTATCAAAATAGAACCCCTGCATCAGTTGGACTTCGGCTTGCTCCATAAAAGGTAGATAAGATTCCAGCTCAATTCCCTCAGCTACTATCTCTATCTTGAGACTTCTCAGCATCGCAACTAGTCCCATAAATAGTGCATTTGCTTTACTGTCTTGATGAATACCCTGCACCAAGCTTTTATCTACTTTAACCACTTCAAACTGAAAGCTTCGCAAATAGCTAAGCGAAGAAAAGCCGCAGCCAAAATCATCGAGGGAAAGCCTGAAGCCGTAATCACGTAAACGGTTCAATGCTCTCAGTGCTTCTTTTTCATCTTTTACAAATACTGACTCTGTGAGCTCCAGCTCAATATATTCGGGGGATACGTTATTGTTTTCACAGATAGACGCCGCTTGTTCTGGAAATAGCGGGTCGAGCATCTGGTTAGCACTAATATTGACCGACAGCGGGATGGCGTCTCCCTGTTGAGATTCCATGATCGAAATATAGTCGCAGGCCGCATCAAGGGCTTGCAAGCCTATTGCGCTATCTAGTTTGTACTCTTCAGCAATGGGGATGAAAATGGCGGGCGATACCACACCATGTAGACCCGATATCCAACGGCATAGCACTTCCCCACCTTTTAGCTCACCTCGCAGGTCATATTTTCCCTGGATATAGAAATCTAACAGGTGGTTTTCTATAGTTCTGCGCAGATCATTTACCATACTTACTTGTTGGGTCATACTTTCATATAGCCCCACTTCATAAATGAATGCCTGCCCTTTACCAAGCTCTTTGGCCCTGTACATGGCGGCATCTGCACACTGTAGAAGGCTCTCTATATTGTCGCTATGTTCTGGGAACTCAGCTATACCTACACTGGCCGACAGCCTAAGCTGTGAAGATTTTGCTCGTACAAGGTTCCTTTCAATTTTCTGAATAAGCTGCGTAGATTTATCTGCCGCGTCTTTAACTGTTTGACCAGGCAGCACTGCGATAAACTCGTCGCCACCCCACCGGCCGACATTGCCAGTTTTGTCGAACATATCAGTCAATAATGTGCCAACGCGCTTTAATTCGATGTCGCCTTGATCATGTCCCGCTGTATCGTTAATCGCCTTAAAACCATCTAAGTCGATAAAAGCTAGTACAAATTGCTGCTTCTTTTTAACCAGCGTTGAAATAAACTCTCGCAGGGCGTTTCTATTTGAAAGACCCGTTAATTCATCACTAAGGGCCAGCTGACGCAGCTTCGCTTCATTGCGCTTCCTATCCGTGATATCCCGCATTGTCGCAATCAAATAAGATGACGTTTGCTGATACGTCTCAAACAAAGCTATCGAGATATCGATGCTTTTAACCTGCTCACCTTTTGCTTTTATTGAAGATTCAAAACGTAATTGTTTGTTTACTGCCAACAGCTCTCTGTTCACTTTCTCGGAAATGAATATCCGATTAAAGTCCATTCCAATGTACTGTTCTTTTACCGATGCGCCCATTAATTGAATAAACGCATCGTTGCACTCTGTGATAACAAGTTCTGGCGATAGGACGAGCATAGGCTCTCTTGAGCTGGCAAAGGCCGACGCCATCAAATGAAAGGATTGTTCAGCCTTACGCTGAGAGGTGATATCTTTGGTGGTACCTACAATATGCAAGGCCTCACCATTTTGACCCCGTTTGAGTACACGCCCTCTCAACCGCACCCACTGATATTCACGCTCTAGCTTTAATCGAAAGGAAAATTCAATGCGATCGCGGTTTCCATGTAGCGCCATGGTCCAGTGAAATTGAAGACCATCGAGGTCATCCTCATGCACGCGCTCCATCATATGGATTAGGGTTCCAGACCACGTTGACTCGCTCTCGCTATGCAGTGAAAAAGAGCGAATTTCCATTATGTCCGTGTTGGCTTTCCAGCTCCAAAACGATTCTTGAGACGCCCATAACGCTAGCTCTAAATCCTTTTGAACAGCTTGGCTTTCTTTGAGAGTCTCATAGAGGCTTTGAGTTTTTTCTCGTAATAGTTGCTCCGCCTGTTCTCTAGAATGGCGTTCACGCTTTAAACGCCGTTCTAGAATTTCAGTGCGGTCTTTCTGCTTAACAGAGTCGTGCGAAGTGTCATGCGCCATTACGCCTCCAGCTAAACGATAGAGATACTAAATTCGTAGGTATGAGGAATATCGAGCTGGTGGGTTTCTCTTTCTAACTTGCAGTTATAATACTCTGCTGCCGCGTCCATCAAGCCTTCTGCAAGCGGATATAGCTCTCTTTCGGAGTAATACTGTAAGCGCATAGTCGTGTCTGTGCGTGAGAGCACTTTAAATCGCGGCAAATCGGCATCGGGATAAAGTTTTTTAACCTGAACATGAATATCGCCATCTAAATGCTCTAACATTTGTAATATGTCAGTGGTGTTTGCAAGCACATCTCCATGCACTGCACCGAGCTTTCCGAACAGGTAATGGCCAAAGTCATATAGCAACTCGTTGGCCGATTTACCCGTTTTTTCTACCAGCACACCTACCAAACGTTCCATCTGTTCAAATGGATAATAGCCAACAGCGGTATAAGCACCGTCATTTTCTAATTCAGCTTCCATGATAACGTCGTCTGCGAAATCAGGAGACACTTTCTCCTCCAGCATATCGATTAACGACGTAAAAACTATTCCTAGCATAAGAAATCCTCAGCAAATCCTATAGTGAGTCTAGTTCAACCAGGCTTAAGAACAAACTAAACTTTATGACAAATCTTCGGGTGCCTCATCCTTATTAGGCAGCACTACTTCAACAGAGTCTACCCGTTGGAGCCCTCGTGGTAGCTTGTTACCGCGCCGGCCTCTTTCACCGTGATAATGCGCTAGGTCAGCCGCGCTGAGCGTCATATTACGTTTTCCTGCACCAACCTTTATGGCAGCGCCATCAGGAACGACCGCTAGCACTTTCACATACTCCTCACGAGACTGGGATTTAGCTGAAGGAATATTAATTAGCTTATTTCCCTTACCTTTACCCAAACTTGGCAAGTCGCGCAGCGGGAACATCAACATACGCCCTTCGTTAGAAATACTTAAGCACCAATCTGAATCAGGGTTAGTAACAGGCATTGGCTTCATTACTTTCGCCGCAGTGGGTAACGACAAGTAGGCTTTACCCGCTTTATTTTTACTCACCATGTCTTTAAAGGTACCGACAAAGCCATAGCCTGCGTCAGAACCAACCAAAAACTTACTTTCGTCTTGAGCCATGATGACATGCTGAAACGATTCACCACCAACAATACTAAAACGGCCTGTTAGTGGCTCGCCCTGACTTCTTGCAGAAGGGAGTCCGTGAGCATCGCAAGAGAAAGTACGACCCGAGCTATCCATAAAGACCGCGGGCTGATTGCTCTTTCCTTCTGCACTTGATAAATAGCCATCGCCAGCTTTATAACTGAGACCTTCTGCATCTACATCGTGGCCCTTCGCGCATCGCGCCCAGCCTTTTTCTGAAAGCACGACTGTTACTGACTCCGCAGGAACCAACTCTTTTTCAGACAGTGCTTTAGCCTCACCACGTTCAACGATAGGGGAGCGCCTGTCATCGCCATACTTTTCGGCATCAGCAAGAATTTCTTTTTTGATGAGCGTCTTAAGGCGGCGATCTGACCCCAACAGCTGCTGAAGCTTGTCCCGCTCTTCGGCAAGCTCGTCCTGCTCGCCTTTAATTTTCATTTCTTCTAGCTTAGCTAAATGCCTTAGCTTAAGTTCTAAAATGGCTTCTGCTTGCTTGTCGCTCAACCCGAATCTCGACATCAATTCCGGCTTGGGTTTGTCGTAAGTTCGAATAATATCGATAACTTCATCGATATTTAAAAATGCGATGAGTAAACCTTCAAGAATATGAAGGCGCGCCAGTACTTTATCGAGTCGATATTGCAAGCGACGAGTGACCGTCTCTTTTCGGTATTGCAACCACTCAGATAATATAGTGCGCAGATCCTTAACCTGAGGACGGCCGTCTAGCCCAATCATGTTTAAGTTAACGCGATAATTTTTTTCAAGATCAGTGGTCGCAAACAAGTGCTGCATCAATTGAGTCACATCAATGCGATTTGAACGTGGCGTAATGACTAAGCGCGTTGGATTTTCGTGGTCAGATTCATCGCGAAGGTCACTTACCATCGGCAGCTTTTTAGCCTGCATTTGCGCTGCAATTTGCTCCAGAATTTTTGCACCAGACGCTTGGTGTGGCAGTGCTGTAATCACTACATCACCATTTTCTTCTGTATATACCGCTCGCATTTTGATGGAGCCTCGCCCCGTCTCATACAGCTTTTGAATATCAGACTTTGGCGTAATTATTTCCGCTTCCGTCGGATAATCTGGCCCATTCACGTGCTCTAATACATCGCTCAGTTCGGCTTTACTATTATCCAACAGCATAGCGCAGGCATTGGCCAACTCTCTTACATTGTGAGGCGGAATATCAGTGGCCATCCCCACCGCGATTCCGGTAACACCATTAAGTAAGATATGCGGCAAGCGCGCTGGAAGCACACTCGGCTCTTCGAGTGTTCCATCGAAGTTTGGCACCCAATCCACTGTGCCTTGGCCCAGCTCATTGAGCAGGACTTCTGCGAAACGAGAGAGCTTAGCTTCGGTATAACGCATGGCAGCAAAGGATTTAGGATCATCTGGCGCTCCCCAGTTTCCTTGTCCGTCAACCAGCGGATAGCGGTAAGAAAACGGCTGCGCCATAAGTACCATTGCTTCATAACACGCTGAGTCGCCGTGAGGATGAAACTTACCTAAAACATCCCCCACGGTTCTGGCTGACTTTTTATATTTGGCGTTAGCGCTTAGCCCTAAGTCAGACATCGCGTAAATAATACGGCGCTGAACTGGCTTTAAGCCGTCAGAAATGTGCGGCAATGCGCGGTCCATGATGACGTACATGGAATAGTTAAGATAAGCGTCTTCGGTGAAACGTCGAAGAGGAAGTTGCTCTACCCCATCGCGATTAATAATGATCTCGTCACTCATGATAATTTTTTCGTTTTGTTATTAATACCAATTCGCTCGTGATAGTACGGCAGTCGTTGTCGGATATTAGCGCACGACTTAAAAGAAGCACGTGAACGTTACAAGCTATTGTGGGGTAAACCGCTATTGTGTGCAATCTTTGAAAATCATTGCGGTATGTTTGTTTGGCGATTTAGCGCCCTAAGCGTTTGTTTTGTTATTCTTCAAAGACAGTGGTTAAATAGAGCAGATTGAATACTACCACTTATTATTCAGTTGCGATTAAAACAGTAGACCTTACCTAAACAATAAAAAGTACAGATATATATGGCTATCTTTCGCGTATTCTTTTTTCTATTTTGTCTTTTAGGCAGCTGCCTAGGGTCGAATGCCCAAGCTCAGCATATCGAACAGCTTTTCGATGAAAAGAGTACGCTAGATTTATCTGATTCTCTATTTTATCTATTCGAAACCGATTACCAACTGACCATCAGTGATGTATCAAGAAGGCGAAATGACTTTCTAATGCATCCTCATCACAATCCGAACTTTGGTTTTCGCAATAGCGGCATGTGGCTGCTAACCAGTGTCGCTAATGTTTCTAACGAGACGAATTGGGTCTTTTCGATAAACTTTAGCCAGCTTGATAACGTCGATTTTTACTTGGTGCAAGACGGCAAGGTGTTGGCACAGAGTCATCAAGGTAAAGCACAAAAAGAGCAAAGGTTTCGCGTACCCACTTTTCGCGTAGAACTGCTAGATAGCAAGCCTGCTGACCTCTACGTACGCATAGAAAGCCAATCATCCAGCCTCATCGCCCCTCTTCGTATTCAAGCTGAACCAGTTCACGACCTCGCTTATCAAGTCGATAGTCTGTTGTGGGGCCTCTTTTACGGTGGCTTACTTATTCTCGCTATTTATAATTTAGTGCTGTTTTTTGGCGTAAGAGAAAAAAGTCTTCTCGCCTATGTGGGCTATATTTTTGCGGTCATCTTATGGCAATTTGTATGGGGCGGTCATACACAATTATTGTTTAGCGAGGGTATACCCTCATGGATAGTGGGTCACTCAGAGCTTATTTTTGTGATTATTGGTCTTAGCTCGGGCCTCTTTACTATCATGTTTTTAGAGACCAGGAAAAACTCGCCTACCGCCCACCCTGTGATAAAACTACTCATGATTGGCCAGGGGTTAACTGGCCTTATCTGTTTTGCTGATGTCTTGCCATCAATGTGGAAGAACAACCTGGTTTATGGGCTGGGGCTAGTTGCAATATTAAGTTATATTTACGCGGGTTTCGAAGCTTTCATCAACAAGTTTAAGCCCGCGCGCTACTTTATTTTTGCATGGGGCATGCTGGCTAGCGGCGCAATAATCGGCATGCTTAGCTTGGTTGGTATATTGCCAACCAATGATTTCACCACATACTGTTTCCAGGTAGGCGTCTTTCTTGAAGCTGGGTTGTTCTCGTTTGCGCTTATGGAGAAAAGCAGAAGACAGCTTGAAAGCGAAGTAGAACAAGCGACAAATGATTTGCGCAACAACGTTGAACTGATTGAAGAGCAAAACGCGCGATTAGATATCGCCAGAAAAGACGCCATTAAAGCAAGTAACGTGAAATCACAGTTTCTTGCAAACATGAGTCATGAAATTCGTACTCCACTTAACGCCATTTTAGGTTTTAGCCGCGAACTAGACAACGCTTCACTGCCAAGCGATCAGCAGGAGCAAGTAAGAATTGTTAATACTGCCGCTGACAACCTGCTAACTATTGTTAACGACATACTGGATTTTTCAAAGATTGAAGCGGGTAAGCTACAAATAAATAACCAGCCCTTTTCGCCCAACAAACTGCTAGAAGAAATGGTCACCATAATGGCTAAATCTTCCCATAGTAAACGCATTGAATTCGTTTTCGATTTAAATCCCTTGCCTGAAAAGTTAATCGGCGACGTGTTTCGCATAAAGCAAGTGCTGAACAATCTTCTTAGCAATGCTTTAAAATTTACATCTAGCGGCACCATCACACTTGCAGTGAGCGGGCGCTCCCTATCCCACGGTATTCATGAGGTGAATATAACGGTAGAAGATACGGGAATTGGTATCAGCCGACATGACAGGAAAAAATTGTTTAACGCGTTTTCTCAGGTAGATGATGCTCTCAATCGCAACTATCAAGGGACAGGATTGGGGCTCGTCATTAGCCGTGAATTGGTGCGATTAATGAACGGCGACTTATCGCTTAAAAGTGTCGTAGGCCAAGGCTCGACCTTTAACGTGTCGTTGAGGATGAACCAGTTAAGCCAAAAGTTTTCACTTTCACCTTCAGAAGAGTGGGCGGGCAAGAGCGTAGTCATTTTCGACCCGGTTCCAACAACCCGCCGTTCAAGCGCAAAAATTATGGCAACACTTGGCGCGGCCGTTACATCTGTTGAATCCTTAGCGTACCTTTCTACACTTACAGAACAGGTTGATTTCTTTATGGCGACTGTACCTGTGAGTAAAATGGCGGATCGAGACACGTTTCTTAGTCAATTTGTACAGTTTCCTGCCAAAAAACGTATTCTCTGGTATTCAGGCCCAGAACCATTTGCCCAATATCCAAGCTTATCTCAGCACTTCCATTCTCAAATACGTATGCCGATGACACTCACCAAGCTCGACAGCTTAGTGCACAACCAAATGAAGCCGGTGAAAAATGCAATACATGAGAAAATAGCAAGCCTGCCAAAAATCAAAGTTTTAGCGGTAGATGATATGGAAATGAACCTTAAGCTATTACATACCTGGCTTGATCAATCTCCGGTCAATTTGGTCACCACTATTAGCGGTCAGGATGCCGTTAATCAATGTCAAACCCAAGAGTTTGACCTAATCCTGATGGACGTGCAGATGCCGGGTATGGACGGCTTACAAGCGACCCGAGAAATCCGTAAATCACCATTGAACATGGGCACACCAATTGTGGCGGTTACCGCTCACGCTTTTAAAGAAGAACAGGAGCGACTTCTCGCGTCAGGAATGGACGACTACCTGCCTAAACCCATAGAAGTTGAACAACTTGTTAATTTAGTTAAGTCGTGGTGTATTAATATCGAGCCAGGAGAGATTGCGCTCCCGTCTATTGATTGGCAGCTTGCACTGAAACGGGCTAATCAAAATCAAGATACGGCAGAAGAAATGCTTCAAAGTTTCGTTGACTTGCTGCCAGAAACGATTGAGCTTGTCACTACACTTTGGGAACTAAAAGATTATAACGAACTCAAATCTGAGGTGCATAAGCTGCATGGCGCATGTTGTTACACTGGCCTACCGAGATTTCAGCATTTGGCCAACGAGACAGAAAGCGCCCTTAAATTAGGTCAACACGAGTTAGTTAAAGAGCACTTACCCGCGCTTATCGAAGAAGCGAAGAAAGTGGTAAAAGAGAGTGAGCATAAGAAATAACTACTCACTGAGCCTCGTCTATTTGTCGTGCTCGTTGGCATTGCGCGATAAGAGCAGCAAACTCACTGGCGTCACGATCTAACTCTGAACTCGCTATAAAAATGTCATAGCCAAGTCGTTTCCTCAGCTCTACCATACGGTGAGCTAACATTGCTTTAATGCCTTTTATGACGGTGCCATCTTCCATCACATATTGCTTGTCGTCGAACATTGATTGCTCATAACAGCTCCCTGATGCGCAATTCCCATCTGTGTTTTGCATCAGAAGCGGACGCTGTTCCATCAATAGATGTGTGGCAAGTCGTGGCGAAATAGTGTGTAGAAAGTCGGTGTAACTTTTAAGTTTAAACCCTATTGTTTCAAGAGGAACATGGTCCAGACCATGACGTACACGCGGACAGTCTGCTCGCTGAAGATTATCCCAGTGTATACGCCAGCTTCCTAATCGATGACGATAGGTAATGAAGTCTTTGGCTATCTCTAGGCTAAAGTCTGGCTCACGAATTTTAAAATAACCCACCAACAAGCAAACTAATGCGGCGCTGGTTAGAAAAATGCCGGCTAAAAAAAGCCAGTCTGGTAAAAACACCAACCACAAAGCAGACACTATTAGCCCAACACACCCCAGTATCAAACTGGTAATGCCATTACTTTTTGACGCAGCTCGAATAAAAATAGGTTCAACATTAGTGCCAGACATAAAGATACACCACCAACATAATTAGGGCCCAAACAATATAGAGTCGCGTGCGTTTGCACTTAACGCAGTCAGTATGCCACCAGCGCATTAATGGGTTTGTTTTTCGCATACGCTAACCAGCTCAATTAATACGTTTGTTAAAAGGGGATAGTTTACCCTTAAAATTATGCCGTGGCGTGATTTCTATATCGATATCGCTGAAAAGCAGCCACTAACGTGGGCGTAAACACCAACGACAATATAACTGAGAACCCCACCCCTCCAGCTAAAACAACGGCCAGCGGAGGCCAAAAGCTTCCTTCACTAAAGAGTAAAAGGGGTATCAAGCCCCCAACAGTAGTAAAGGTTGTTGATAGAATATGGCGGCTACAGCTCATGGTTTCTTCAACAATAGCTTTGGTGTCGCCTTGTTTTGCTTTGGGATTCGCGTTGATTGCGGCAATGACAACAATTGAGCCGTTAATAGCTACACCAATAAGACCGGCACAGCCCAGCAAAGGGTTAAAGCCCACCGGCAAGCCGGATATCCATAAACTGAACATGCCCAGCCCTACCGAAAGAATAGCGACAAGACCGATAACGCCAGCCATGCGCAAGCTGGTAAAAGTTAGAATTAGTGTTGTCACCATCAAGACTAAAAGTACAGGCGCATAAGTAGCCAGTTGTCCTAACGCCTGCTGCTGTTCATCAGCGTCACCCGCTAAGTGAATGCGATACCCTTCGGGTAAAATCAAACGGGATTCTAGCAAGTCTCTTAAGTGATTACTTGCATCTATGGGGGGGACGCCTGGCAGTAGGAAAGCCTGGATCCGGTTAAGTCGCTCACCGTCAACTCTTGTGATACTGCTCGTTGCAGGCTCAAGTGTTAAATTGGTCACCGCTGCAAGTGGCGACCAAGAAATAGCATTATCACCCGCTACAGGAATAGGCATGGCGTCCACACCTGTTACATTTTGTCTGAAGGCTTCATCTAACCTGACGCGAACCGGAATCTCCTCTGTGCTCTCTAGCACCGAGCCGCCCGTTATACCGGAAAAGTTAATCTGCATTTGATTAGCTAATTCTGAAAGGGTCAAACCTAAATAGGATAAGCTGTCACTGTCTGCGTTAATCTTTAACTCTGGCTCTCCCATAGAGATACTGGTGATTGACTGTGATATGCCATCTACTTCAGACATTAACCTACGCACTTGATCGCCAAGTTCGTTCAAAATATTTAAATCTGGACCGAAAATCTCGACTTCGACGGGTGCCGCAATTGGCGGCCCCTGTCCGAATGCCCGTACTACTATCTGAACTTCTGGGTAACTGATATCAAGCTTTCGCTGGAGTTTACCAACAAGAGAGGCAGCATTTTCTACCGTGGTAGTGGATACTACGGCATTGGCAAAGTAAGGCATATTGTCTCGGGTCATCATTTGATTGTAATACACCGAGGGGGCAGAGCCTCCTACAAGCCAACTCACTTGTTCAACCCCTTCTTCACTGCGTATCGCATTATCAATTTTCCGCACATATTCGGTCGTGTTGTCGATACTGCTCCCTTCCTTAGTCCATAAATAGACCTCGAACTGATCTCTATCTGCGCTTGGGAAGAACACGTTAGCAAGTGTGGTAGATAGGACAAAGCCTGATAAACAGAGCAGAGCGATAACAGGCAATACAAGAATAGGCTGTTTAATCCATCGTCCTAATTGCTTTTTAAACGCAAGACTGAGCTCTGGCGCTTGAAGACCAACTTTCCACCATGATTGTGAACCTATGCTTTGTTGTGAAGTCCCGTCGTTTTTCGGCAAAAAGCGAGCGGCTAATGCCGCTATTATGGTTAACGAAATAAACAGTGAACCAATGAGCGCCATGACCACGCTTATCGCAATAGGCCCTACAAAATCACCGATGTTTCCGTTTAGCAAAAAGATTGGCATAAAGCCTAAGATGGTTGTCAGCGTTGATGCCCAAAGCGGGGCAAATAAATGAGAAACACTCTTTGCCATCGCGCCCACCCGCGTTAAGTCTGGATCCTGAAGGTTGATTCGAATTTCATCGGTAATTACGATTGCATTGTCTATGAGTAGGCCAATGGCGATGATCATGCCAAAGATAGACATTTGATGAATTTGCTCGTTATAGAAACTCAACGAAAAAAGGGCAAAAGCAGCACACAAAGGTAAAGCTAAACCAACTATCCATGCTGCGCGAAAACCCATAAACAGCAATATAACCATCATAACCACGGCGCACCCCATTAAAAGGTTTATGGATAAATCGGCAAGCCGTGTAGTGGTATACTCATTCTGTTCAAACGCAATCGTTGCTGTCAGCGTACCGCTAAAGTCTTGGTTGAATTGCTCCACTACCTTGAGGGCGTTTTTTGTCCAAACATCGGAACGAAGGGATGGCTGCATGCGAGCGGCTACAAAAATAGACTCTTCGCCATTTAAATACGCCACTTCAGTTCGAGGGGTTGTGAAACTCCTTTCTACCGTTGCTACGTCTTCAACCCGCAAATAGCGCCCCTCGATATTTACGAGCGGGATGGAAGCAATCATGTTGACGCCGTTAAGGCCTTCGCCGACCGTAAAACGCAGGTTGCTTTGTTTTGAGTTCAGCATACCTGCAGGTAATTTGGGATCTGCACTACTAATCAGATTACTCACTTGCTGCAGATTAAGGCCCGTTGCCGCCAGTTTAACGGGGTCAATATTAACGCTTATCTCTTCCTGCGGTGCACCGTAAACACGCACTAATTCAGTACCATTTACGTTTCGCAATCTGTCGGTTAATTCCTGGGCCAAGCGCGCGGTAAGGGTTATAGGGGTATTTTCAAAATGGTCTGCACGAACAGAGAGCAATAAAGTAAACGCAGTAGCGCCCCGTTTTTCGTCGAAAATTGGCGCCATTGCACCTTCTGGAAACAGCTCTGCTGCCGCGCCAATAGCATCGCGTATTTCGCTGAACAGCTGCTCGTTACTGGTGTTATCAATCCAATCTTGTGTCTCAATTAGAATAATAGAGATACCGGCACGCGATGTAGACTTAACTTCTTTGATCTCAAAAATTTCTCTTAGCCTATCTTCGAGTACATCGCTTACTAACGCTTCAACCCGTTCAGCAGATGCGCCTGGGTACTGCGTAATAATTAACGCGTTGCGCGTATCTATTCGGGGGTCTTCTATTCGAGGCAGTGAACCTAAAGCGGAAAGGCCAGCGGTGATCAGAATAAGCAGACTTAATACAAGCAGGTGCCCTCTTCTATAAAAGAGTGTGTACCAAGGGTACGGCTTATCGTTATCAAAATTGAACGTCTTCACTAGCGCGCTCCGGCTTGATGTTGACTGGGCACTGATACCATTTGCCCAGGGGCCAATTTATGGGTGCCTTCACTCACATACATTTCACCGTCTTTAAGTGCACCACGAACAAATGCTTTGTTTCCGTCGGTATACACCACCTCAACAACCCGAGCCTCAAGCTGGGCGTTCTGCTGATTGGTTAGCACAAATACGCGCCACAACCCACGTAAACCGTTACTTAACGCGTTAACAGGGAGCCAAGCTCCGGTCTCTGTATGAGAGCGAAAGCCAGATAAAATAGCCATATCGCCCGGTCGGACACGTTCGTTACTGTTCAATGTAACAAGAATATCAATGGTACGGGTTTGTACATTACGAACAGGAAGGCGCTGAGTGACGGTGCCTGCTACGTTTATGTCGCCGACTTTTACAAGAACAGGTTCGTTTATATCGAACTGCTCGACCACGTCAGCGGGCACAGCAAAACGAGCTTGGTAGTTGTCTATACTTGTAATGCCAAAAACTGGGCTGCCTGCACTCACTACACTCCCTTCATCGAAAAAGCGACGATTTACAACGCCTTCAAACGGAGCAATTAGCGTAGCTTTTTCTATTTCTACATCTAGGGAATTAAGTGCAGCCTTAATTTCGCTCACCTGCGCTTTCGACACATTCAAGCTTGCTTTTGCCTCATCGAGACGTTGTGCAGACTCAAGTTTTTTCTCAACCAAGGAAATAGTGCGTTCGTTATTCACTTTGGCAAGCGCCAGATCAGCATTAGCCCGTTCAAGTGAAGCCTGAAGTTCTCGCTGTCTTGCGCTCAGTCTTTTAACGTCTTGATAGGCAAGTTTATCGCCTTGGCGAACCACGTCCCCTTCCTCAACAAGAAGGGTTGTGACCTGTCCTGCCACATCAAAAGAAAGTGTGGTGGCCTTTGGCGATTCAATGAGACCAAAAACATTTACTGGCGTTTCAAAGCCCGACTGTATGCTAATAGTCCCTGTAGACACTGCAACGGGGAGTCTTGCCTCTGGGCTTTGCGTCGCATTGCCGAGGCCTGCGGTGGTTAACAGAATGATTAAAGCCGCGGTAAAACCAACAATTGAAATAATAAGCGTGAGTTTGCCACTTTTTGTTGAGGCCGACGCTGAAGCTGTCATAACGAGTCCCTTTACCGTTCTAGAGCGCACCCTAGGCTATATTTGCATACTTATTGTGCTATGCTAGTATATAAATACTAGACCGTCCAGTTTGATATATCTATTTTTAAGCGAGAGTTCATTTGGCTACTACAAAAAAACAAGGCCGTCCAAAAAGCGAAGAGAAATATCACTTGATCTTGCACGCGGCGTCTTGTCTCTTTTTAAAAGAAGGGTTTGCTAATACGTCAATGGACACTGTGGCAAAAGCATCTGGCGTGTCTAAACAAACCGTCTATTCACACTTTGATAGTAAAGATGCACTATTCAAGGCAGCAATCACGTCAAAATGTCGTTCATATCAACTTGATACTCAGCAACTCGTTAGCTCAACGGCGCACGCGCTTTCACTCACTGATTGTTTAATAAAAGTCGGTAGCCAGTTCATGCGCTTGTTACAAGACCCTGAAGCCATTGCCATTTTTCGGGTTATTATTGCAGAGGCTGTGCATAGCCCTCATGTGGCAACACTGTTTTACCAAGCTGGTCCCGAAGCGTCGCTCGAAACCTTAAGCAATGTCATTGAAAAATTTGGCGAAGGCAACTTAGACCGACACATAGCGCAGCAACTCGCGGTAGATTACTGTGCACTGCTGAAAGGTGAGTTTCATACTATGATGCTTTGTGGCATACAGTCACCACTTTCAGATATAGAAATTGACGCGCATGTGAGGCGCGCTGCAGAAAAGATACTGTTACTCTTTACCCATTACTCTCGAAGGTAAACCCAGCCTTTACATTCAGCCGGCACAAGCCAGAACGCTATGGTGGTTACCGCTGCAAAATATCATTAAGTAGGTTGCTTTGCGGTATGTAAGAATTGCCGCAAGCGTGCTTTCCAGAAGAAACGTAGCTATCAACCGGTAACCTTACAAAAACGTAGTGCAAAGTTCATCTTGTTCTAATGACTTAAATGAAGCGGTATTATACACTAGCGCCGTTTTCGTTGATGATTGAGAAGCGTATGTCTGACTTTACCGGTAACCACATTCTTTCGGTTAATCAATTCGAGCGCGAGGCTATCGAGAAAGTATTCTCCGTCGCCAACTCCATGAAGCCCTATGCCAGGCGCCAGAAGCGAACCACGGTGCTTGATGGTGCTATTCTCGGTAATTTATTTTTTGAGCCAAGTACTCGTACACGGGTCAGCTTTGGCACTGCCTTTAACCTTCTCGGTGGCGAAGTAAGAGAGACCACGGGAATGTCTAGCTCAGCACTTGCTAAAGGCGAGTCCTTATACGACACAGCACGAGTGTTAAGTGGCTATTCAGACATAATTGCGATGCGTCACCCCGCGGCGGGATCTGTCGCCGAGTTTGCAGAGGGAAGCCGAGTTCCGGTAATAAATGGTGGCGACGGTGCAAACGAGCACCCAACGCAAGCATTGCTCGACCTGTTCACTATCAAAAGTGAACTTGAATACAATGGCCAAGGTATTGATGGGCTTCACATCGCAATGATTGGTGATTTGCGCTACGGACGAACCGTGCATTCCCTGTCACGCCTTCTTTGTTTGTTTAAAAACATTCGATTTACGCTGATCTCGCCCAAAGAATTAGCCATGCCACAGCCCATTATTGATGCGATAGAAAACGCAGGCCATCAGCTTACCATTACTGAAACCCTTGAAGGCAATATGGATGCGGATATCTGCTATCAAACTCGCATTCAAGAAGAACGCTTCCCATCACAAGAAGAAGCCAATAAGTATCGTGGTAAATTCAGACTTAATCAGTCGATTTACACTAAACACTTTCAGTCGAAGACCGTTATCATGCATCCACTTCCAAGAGATTCACGTATGGAAGCCAACGAATTGGATAACGATCTAAACCTTAACCCAAACCTCGCTATTTTCAGACAAACCGATAATGGTGTGTTGGTTAGAATGGCTTTATTCGCGCTAACCCTTGGGGTAGAAAATCTATTGACCAAGTATGAGCGTGATGTGGTTTGGTTCAGCAATAAGAGTAAGTAATTACATGCAAAAATCTGAAGCCCTTTTTACCCGCGCCCAAAAAACCATTCCAGGTGGCGTAAATTCACCAGTTCGCGCATTTAAAGCGGTTGGCGGTACGCCACGCTTTATCACTAAAGCGGACGGCGCTTATATGTGGGATGCGGATGGAAAGCAATACATCGACTATATCCAATCTTGGGGGCCGATGGTTCTGGGTCACAATAATGCGAAGATCCGCGAAGCGGTTATTGAGGCTTCGTACAACGGCCTTTCTTTTGGCGCGCCAACAGAAGCCGAAGTTATTATGGCTGAACTGGTAAGCGAAATCGTACCTTCAATGGAAATGGTACGTATGGTGAACTCTGGAACCGAAGCCACCATGTCGGCAATACGTCTTGCCCGTGGCTACACCGGTAGAGATAAAATCGTTAAATTTGAGGGTTGTTACCACGGCCATGCAGACTCATTACTTGTAAAGGCAGGGTCTGGTGCACTAACACTTGGTGTACCTAGTTCGCCTGGTGTACCGGCTAATGTGGCAGAACACACACTTACTGTCGAATACAATAATATTGAGAGTGTAAAAGAGGTTTTCGAAGTTCACGGTGATGATATTGCATGTATTATCGTAGAGCCGGTTGCAGGTAATATGAACTGCATACCTCCTGTAGAAGGCTTCTTAGAAGGGCTTCGTGCCGTCTGTGACCAATACGGCAGTGTATTGATTTTCGATGAAGTAATGACGGGCTTTCGCGTATCTCGCGGTGGTGCACAAGAGCGTTATAACGTAAAACCTGATTTAACGTGTCTTGGAAAAGTGATTGGTGGCGGTATGCCTGTGGGTTGCTTTGGTGGCAGACGAGATATTATTACGCATATCGCGCCAACTGGCCCTATATATCAAGCGGGCACCTTATCGGGTAATCCTGTAGCCATGGCTGCAGGCCTTGCTGCATTAACGCAAATTAAAGAACCGGGCCTCTACGATTCAATTTTTGAAAATACTCAAGCGTTGGTCGACGGATTTCAATCTCTTGCCAACAAACACAATATTAGCCTAACTACTAATATTGCGGGCAGCATGTTTGGGATATTCTTTACTGACGTTGAGAAAGTTACCAATTATAAGCAAGCGATTAATTGTAATACCGAGCAGTTCAATAAGTTTTATCACGGTATGTTAGAGCAAGGTGTTTATTTAGCTCCCGCTTCTTATGAAGCTGGCTTTGTTTCAAAAGCGCATAATGCTGACGTCATTGAAAAGACACTTGCAGCGGCCGATAAAGTGTTCTCAACTTTATAGGCTGATGTCCATTAATTGCTAATTAACGTTCGGCACTCACATATTTGTAAATGTAATTAAAAGTAATGTGTTAGTGCCGCCATCTCCTTTATACTTTCTCACACGTATCTGGAAATTCTCTTTGGCTAGATAAATAGCCTTAAAAACAAAGACGTTGAAAGGTGTGATTCACAATGGATTGGCAAACAGGCGCATTGGGCGCGCTCTTCATCTATAGCGCTGTCATTACGATTCTTTACGTTAGGCGTAGTCGACGTCTAAAGTACCGATTTAGAAAGGCTCTCTCACGTCGTGTGGACGTTCACCGCTCTGCATTGAAAACAGAGGACGATGCACGCTTTCAAGCTGCCGCTGACGAAGCTCTCCGATTAACTCAAACCTTTCAAAAGTTCGTACCCCGACAATTCGTTGAACACATGGCAAACTCGGATGTGGATTCCCTGGGTCTTGGCTATGCTGCTGAAAACAATGTGGCTATTATGTTTTGCGATATACGCGGCTTCGCAGGCTTTTCTGAGCGTATTACGCCACAGGAGTTAATGAACTTTCTTAACTCTTATTTCACCAGGATGAATGACCCTATTCATCAAAACAATGGTTTTATCGATAAGTTCATGGGTGACGCTATTATGTCGCTTTTTGATCATCCCGGCGGTACGCCTCAGCAGAAAGCGATGGATGCCGTAAATGCAGCCCTAGATTTACGCAAAGCCCTCGTTATATACAACGGTCACAGAAAAAACAGTAATTACGAAGCAATCAATATGGGCATCGGTATCCATTTTGGACCAGTGATTATGGGGACAGTAGGTTCGGAAGACCGGATGGATACTACCGTTATCGGCGATAGCGTAAACATAGCATCAAGACTTGAAGCATTGTGCCCTAAATATAAAGCAGACATTATTGTTAGCGCCCAGGTACTTAAAACCATCGGCTCAGGATACCCTATCAAAACGCGATTACTTGACTGGGTAAGAGTAAAAGGACGAAAAACACCCATTGAGATTTATGAAGTGCTTAGCCATCTTTCCCAGGAAGAGCAAGAGCGCAGACTTGCATCACAAGCTAAAATTGCAGCAGGTGTAGCCTGCCGAATTAATCAGCAGTGGGACGATGCCATTTCTTTCTTTGAAGCGGCTATTGCGATAAGTCCAGATGACCCCCTTGCCCACCATCATTTAGATGTATGTAGGATCTATCAGAATCGGGACCTCGAAGACGATTGGGACGGCGCATTAATTTATTAGTAAGTCGCTGATTTATTGCACCTAACTTAAAAATCAGCTTCCTGATAGCTTAGCTTGCTGGCGAATAAAGTTGATGGAAGGTGCGAAAAACGCGGCGCCAGTTTCAGCACTGGTAAAATCTAACCAGCGATCATAGTCACCTTCTCCATTGCCATAAATTTGGCTATGAAGCATTTGCTTAAAAGGGCGTGAACTTGCGCTACAGCTTACAAAAAACAATCCCTGACAGACCATGTCACCGTAGGGCATTCCTTGCTTAATTAGCCTTGGTTCGTCACCATCTGGCGCTACGCTGCTTGCTCGAACGTTATGAGACGAAGGGGATTGTTCACTGCTAATTAAGTTATGTTCTTGGGTCGTACCCATCACCTGCTCTTGCTGTCGGTTAGACAGGCTGTTCCAGCGTCGCAGGTCATGCCGATAACGTTGAATGTGAACATAACTACCGCCGCTAAAATCAGGGTCATCCTCTCCTACTATGCCCACTTGACGGCGTTTCATGCCGCGAGGGTTATCGGCACCGTAGAGGAAGCCATTAAGATCACGACCATCTAAATATCTAAACCCTCTAATCTGCTCAACAAGCTCTACGTGAATGCGCAGAAGGTCCATAACTTCAATTCCCACGGCATGACAAATATCAAGACGGTCGGCGCGAATTTGAATGAAGAGATCGCACGGCATAGTAGGCGCACTTCTATCTTCACACTGCATGTCTGGAAAAGGGGCGAGCTCTACGGGTATTAAGCCAGGGTATACCTCAGGCCAATAGCTCGTGCCGATTGCAATAACACCGGTCACCATCGCTTCGTAATGTTCGTTTTCGAAATGTTCAAAAATATCCAGTACTCGCGATAGTTTAGCGCGTACCGCTTCACTATCGTCGTCAATCACATTCAGTAATAAATACTGTGCATGTAAGTTTGGCTCAGCGCAGAGGCCTTTTTGTGGTTGTGTCATTGCCGCTCTTGTTGTTATTAACGCCTTGTTATGACGTTTCGCTAAGGGCGTTCATACGCCGCGATTTGCGTTGCGAATCTTTCTACAAATTGTAGCAACTACTTCAAGCTTAAAAACCTTTTCAAGCGAAGCTGCTTTTAATAACTCTGGTTAATTACACCGTTCATTATTTGCTCTAGTGTGCTTAATAGCCTGCTGCTTGTCCATCTTTTCGACTTTCAGAGGCACCAAAATATACTCCTTTTTGCTCATCCCATGCGATAGCTTGATATCCGCCGAATGCCCCAACAACCCGCTGAAGCTTGTGACCCCGCTCCATTAGCTCGCGCTGAACGGTCTCGCTGAAACCCGACTCTAAGCTTACATAGCCGCCATCTGTCATCAATGCACCTGTTGGACTGCTTGAGCCGCTGTGAAGTATTCTTGGGGCGTCACCTGCCTCTTGCAGATTCATTCCAAAATCTAAAATATTTACGATGATTTGCGCATGCATTTGTGGCTGCGTACCGCCGCCCATCACACCAAAGCTCATCACTGGTTTACCATTTCTGGTAACAAAAGCAGGAATAATAGTGTGAAAAGGTCGCTTGCCAGGGCGATACTCATTGAAATGCCCTTCTTCGAGGGTGAACATCTCGCCTCGGTTTTGCAGAATAAAACCCAATCCCGACGGCGTCATTCCTGACCCCATTCCGCGATAATTACTTTGAATTAACGACACCATGTTGCCATCTTTATCAGCAACGGTCAGATAGATGGTATCTCCCTCATAAATGCCAGCGTCTACCCGGTTCGCCGCGCGTTCGCTATCAATAAGCTTTTGGCGTTTGGCTGCGTATTCTTTTGATATTAGCCAATCGACAGGAATGTCGTTGAAGTCTGGGTCAGCATAGAACTTGGCGCGATCTTCAAAGGCAAGCTTTTTCGCTTCAACAAAAGTGTGAATATAGTCAGCCGAATTAAAACCCATTCCTTCGATATCATAGTGCTCTAGAACGTTAAGGATTTGCAGTGCTGCTATACCTTGGCCGTTCGGCGGAAGTTCCCACACATCGTACCCGCGATAATTAGCGGCAACCGGTTCGACCCACTCAGAGGTATGTGACGATAAATCCTGATATGACAAAAAGCCGCCTTGAGACTTCATGTAGGCATCGATAGTGCGCGCAATATCGCCTTTGTAAAAAGCATCACGTCCTCCGGTTGCGATTTTTTCATACGTCACCGCTAATCCGGGATTTTTAAAGACATCGCCTTTTTGCGGTACTTTATCATCGATAAGGAAGGTCTCGGCGAAGCCATCGTAATGACCAATTCGCTCATAATTCATTTGCCAGTAATAGGCGATAACTTCTGAAACAGGGAACCCTTCGCGGGCATATTTGATAGACGGCGTAAGCAACGCTGACATGGGCAGCTTGCCAAATTTTTCGTGTAGCGCAAACCAGCCATCGACTGCGCCGGGAACTGAAACGGGTAGCGGACCAAATTTAGGAATTTGACGCAAGCCACGCTCGGCAAACACCGCTTTCGTTAACTCTCTAGGCGAGCGACCCGAGGCGTTTAAGCCCACTAGCTTTTCTTCTTTTGCATCCCACACTATGGCAAATAAGTCACCGCCTATACCGCTACCTGTAGGCTCAACTAAACCTAACATTGCATTGGCTGCAATGGCGGCATCGACCGCACTGCCTCCCTGCTTTAAGATATCTAACGCGGCTTGTGTGGCTAATGGCTGACTCGTGGCTACCATGCCATTTTTAGCAATCACTTCTGAGCGACTTGCAAATGTATGCCCGGTAATTCTGTCATAACTTAAACAATTGACACTAAATAAGATGAGTATCAATGGGAGAAGTCGCGCATTTGCAATCATAGTGTTCCTTTTATCTCAAACGTTATATGGCGTTAATGTACAGAGCTACAATATTCTCTAGTGTAGCTTCATTGTCACATTACGCCTAGGCTTCTTTCCTTAACGTTCTTGTTTGTAAACACTGATAAAGATAACGAAAAAAGCCCCGCTAGGCGGGGCTTAAACATGGTAACAAGGCATTATTATTATTGCTTTATTCTGCCTAATCGGGACTTTATTACGAACGGCTGCTTGTGAAATCTGGGTATGCTTCCAAACCACACTCGCTCATGTCTACGCCGTCGAATTCTTCTTCTTCGCTTACACGTACACCCATTACCGCTTTAATCACTAGCCATACCACTAGGCTCACTACAAATACCCATACAAAGATAGTCGCGGCGCCAATTAGCTGACCAGAAATACTTGAACCATCGTTTGTGAAAGGAACAAGGATTAAACCTAAAAGACCAACAACACCGTGAACTGAGATAGCGCCCACTGGGTCGTCAATTTTTACTTTATCTAGTGCAACAATGCTAAGTACTACTAAGATACCACCTAGGCCGCCGAATAGCGTAGCTTGTAGTGGCGTTGGTGTTGATGGCTCTGCAGTGATTGCAACAAGACCAGCTAACGCACCATTAAGTACCATTGTAAGGTCTGCTTTACCAAACAAAATACGGGCAACGATAAGTGCAGCAATAGCACCACCAGCAGCGGCAGCATTAGTGTTCATAAATACGATAGCCACTGAGTTTGCACTTTCAACCGTAGCGGTTGCTAGTACAGAACCACCGTTGAAGCCAAACCAACCCATCCAAAGGATGAATGTGCCTAAAGTCGCAAGCGGTAAGTTTGCACCAGGGATAGCATTTACTTTACCGTCTGCTGTGTATTTGCCTTTACGGGCACCTAGCACAATTACACCAGCAAGGGCAGCGGCTGCACCGGCCATGTGAACAATACCAGAACCAGCAAAGTCAGAGAAACCAAGGTCGCCTAGGGTATACATGCCAAATACAGCTTCACCACCCCATGTCCAAGCGCCTTCCATCGGATAGATGAAGCCTGTCATTACGACAGAAAAAGCAAGAAACGCCCAAAGCTTCATACGCTCAGCAACCGCACCAGATACGATAGACATCGCAGTAGCAACAAATACTACTTGGAAGAAGAAATCTGCAGAAGGTGCGTAAGTAGCAGGCTCTTCAGCAACACCGGTTGCACCGTCAGCCATGATACCGCTTAGGAAAGGACCCCAATCGCCACCACCGTACATAATGCCGTAGCCACAAATCATGTACATGGTGCAAGCGATAGCGAACAGCGCCACGTTTTTAGTTAGGATTTCTGTGGTATTTTTCGCTCGAACAAGACCTGCTTCAAGCATTGCAAAACCTGCAGCCATCCACATAACCAATGCACCGCAAATTAGAAAATAAAAGGTATCTAGCGCATACCCAAGTTCAAAAGTGATTTCCATTATGGTTTTCTCCGCAAATATATCGTTGTGGCTTACAGCGCGTCGCTATCC
>Ga0105235_100205_pt1 | contig 22846 bp, 21 predicted proteins | sample Virmet3819_2500_FD_90059 | JGI IMG/M metagenome (GOLD analysis project Ga0105235, IMG submission 90059) | Marine viral communities from the Southern Atlantic ocean transect to study dissolved organic matter and carbon cycling - metaG 3819_2500 | ecosystem: Environmental > Aquatic > Marine >... | reverse complement strand
ATTCAATACTTCCCTTTAAAAAAGGTAAATTAATATACTCGCCTATTTGATAGCGTTTTTTTAATGTTGGTTGAGTTACTGGTAAGCGTTTCACTTCTTTACTCACATAATTCTGAGTTGCAATAGTTTCTGCTTCACCAAAATCATAAGATAAATCAAAAGAAGTAGCATCAACAAACTCTACCTTAATAGGATATCCTAAAACCTGATATGCGCTATCTAATCCTACAAATTTAAAAGGAACACTGCCGTACATATCCGTTTTGTAAAAACGTCCCTGAGTCAAATAACTTAAATATAAATCTAAACTATCTACGACCTTTTCATGATGTTCTCTAGATTTTAAATTAAGAAGCACTTCTTGTACTTTACCAGAAATACCACCATAATTAAAAATTAAACTTGTATTAGAAGTAAATAACGGATTTTTATCATCTTGCACGGTAATTTTAGCATCTAATATATAAGGAAATTCTTCTCTTATATTTTGTTGATATACAATATAGACTCCAACAATTAAAGCCAACAAAAACCACTTCCAATAACTTAAAGCTCTAAAAACAAAAGCTTTAAAATCAAACATTTGCACATCTTGCTCTTGGACTTGATTTTCCATATTATAAATTTCTTGCTAAAAAGTAAGTACTAACTAATACCGAAAAGATACTTGCTACCGTAGTTATGGTTTGTGTTGCGGTTTGACCTGCTCCTAAAGCCTTTCGTTTTAAAGGTTTAACCATAATAATATCATTAGGCTGTATATAATAAAACTCAGATTCCATTGCAGCTATATCGGTCAAATCTATATGATGTATTTTTTGTCCATCAGGATACTGCCTAACAATTAGTACATCCTTTCGGTCTCCTGTTTGTGCAATATCACCTGCATTAGCAACCGCTTCAAGTATATTAACGCGTTCTCTATACAACACTTGGGTCCCTTTATTTCCAATTTCACCAAGAGTGGTATATCTTAAACCTGCTAGTTTTACGGTCACAAAGATTTGCGCTGTTTCTTTAAAATACTTCTCTAGCAACAAGTCCTTCACCTTATCTTCAATTTCTTCTACAGTGTATCCTAACACGTTAATCTCTCCTAATATTGGAAATTCGATATTACCATGTAAATCTACTGTAAAACCATTAAAGTAAAGACCTTGTTCAGACAACCCTATATTACCTCCCGCAATAGCACTAGTATTAGTTGGATTAAAAATCTTTACCAATTCTTCATCTAAAGCTTTTACGTTAATACTTAAAATATCATCTATCTGCACGCGATACGGTTGTGCTAACGCTTTAATCTGCAAAGAATCATTAGCTATTGTCCCTTTGTTTTGTAAGTAAACAACGTCTTTGTTTGTGATACAAGAAGAACTAAAAAGAACTAAAACAAGCAGTAAACAAGCAATAAGTGGCTTCATATAGAGGCATTTGATAAGTGACAAATATAGTTTTTCAACCTGAAAAATAAAACTTTTACCGAACATTTCAACCGCTTAACTGTTTTACTAAAATTATAGATTAGTAATTGTAAATTAATTATTGGTAAACATCTCAAACAATCAAACTATTGTCACTTCAAGTCATAACGAAACGTAAGTAAACCATATCAAGAAGCATCTCCAAGTCATTTCGATGGAGGCGCGACTGAGAAATCTCACAAGCAACTCAGCTACAAATCCACAAACCAACAAAACTTGTCATTCCGAAATGAGGCACGACTGAGAAATCACACAAGAAGATTGAAGCTCGTAGTTAGAAGCATGAAGATGAATAATAACACACTTTTCAAATTATTAAATAAAATGAATTTATCCTTTGTCATTTCGATGAAGGCACGACTGAGAAATCTCACACGAGCAATAAGCAATGAGCAATAAGCAATGAGCAATGAGCAATGAGCAATGAGCAATGAGCAATGAGCAATGAGCAATGAGCAATGAGCAATGAATAATAAGTAAAAAACCTCAAATAGTCTAACAATCCAAGATTCGAGCAATCCACAACCGTCACTTCGAGTGATGCCGAAGCATGAGGCATTGTATCGAGAAGCATCCCTAAGTCATTTCGAGCACAGCGAGAAATCTCACAAAAAGCATAAAACTAGATGTACTCAGACCAAGGAAGAGTTAGCAGTTAGTAAATATCTAATAATCCAAAAATCTAATAGTCCAGTAATCTAAAAAATCGTCACTTCGAGTGATGCCGAAGCATGAGACATTGTATCGAGAAGCAACAAAAAACCAAATCCACAAACTTTCGCCTTTCAACTTAAAACTAATATTCCCATCTTTGCAAAAAAGAACACTTTGAATTACTTAACTGTAGAAAACATTTCTAAATCCTACGGAGAGCGCACATTGTTTAAAGACCTCTCTTTTAGTGTACACAAGGATCAAAAAATTGCATTTGTAGCAAAAAACGGTACCGGAAAAACTTCCATTCTTAATATCTTAGCTGGTTTTGACGCTCCAGATACTGGTCAAATTATCTACCGTAAAGACATTAAAGTAGCATTTTTACCACAAGAACCTAATCTAGATCCTAATTTAACTATAGAGCAAACTATATTTAATGCAGATAACCCTATATTAGACATTATTGCTAATTACGAAAAAGCTTTACAAAATCCAGAAGACACAGAAGCTTACCAAACAGCGTTTGAGCAAATGGAAAGGCATCAAGCTTGGGATTTTGAAACTCAATACAAGCAAATTCTTTTCTTGTTAAAACTAGACAACTTAGACCAAAAAGTAAATAACTTATCTGGAGGACAAAAAAAACGTCTAAGCTTAGCAAACGCATTAATCAATAAACCAGATTTATTAATCCTAGACGAGCCTACCAACCATCTTGATTTAGAAATGATTGAGTGGTTAGAAGGCTTCTTTGCTAAAGAAAACATCACCTTGTTTATGGTAACGCACGACCGTTATTTTTTAGAACGCGTCTGCAACGAAATAATAGAATTAGATCACGGAGAGCTTTACACCTATAAAGGCAACTACTCTTATTACTTAGAGAAAAAAGAAGAACGTATTTTAAGAGAACAAACCGAAGTTAATAAAGCAAAACAACTCTATAAAAAAGAGCTAGGTTGGATGCGCAGACAACCTAAAGCACGTACAACAAAATCTAAATCTAGAATAGACGACTTTGCCGAAATAAAACACAAAGCACACCAACGCCGTAAAGATCATGTTGTAGAATTAGAGATAAACATGGAACGCTTAGGTAGTAAGATTGTAGAGTTAGTAAAACTTTCAAAATCTTTTAAAGACAAGATCATTTTAGACCAATTTAGCTACAACTTTCAAAAAGGTGAGCGTGTTGGAATTATTGGTAAAAATGGAACAGGTAAATCCACATTTTTAAACATCCTTACGCAAACCGCACTACCCGATAGCGGTAAGATTATTATTGGAGAAACGGTTAAATTTGGGTACTACACTCAAGCAGGAATTAATCCAAAAGAAGGACAAAAGGTAATTGATGTTGTTAGAGAATTTGGTGATTATATTCCACTAAAAAAAGGACGTCAAATTAGTGCGCAACAATTATTAGAACGTTTCTTGTTTGACCGTAAAAAGCAATACGACTTTGTTGAAAAATTAAGTGGTGGCGAACGCAAACGTCTGTACTTATGTACTGTTTTAATACAAAACCCAAACTTTTTAATCTTAGACGAGCCGACTAACGATTTAGATATTGTCACTCTAAATGTGTTAGAAGACTTTCTATTAGATTTTCCTGGCTGTTTAATTGTGGTCTCTCACGACCGCTATTTTATGGATAAAATTGTAGACCATCTTTTAGTGTTTAAAGGTGAAGGTAAAATCGAAGATTTCCCTGGTAATTATACAGATTATCGCATTTATGAAGACAGTAAACCACCAGAAATAGCTTCTGAAGACAAAAAGGAAAAGAAAACTTGGAAAAAAGACAGCAATAGTAATCTGTCTTATAATGAACAAAAAGAATATAAAAACTTAGAAAGTAAGATTAAATCCCTAGAGTTTGATAAAAAAGAATTAGAACAACAATTCTTAAATCCTGACTTAACACAAGACCAAATCACAGAACTCTCTAACAAAATGCAAACGATTATAGATAGTATAGAAGAAAAAGAATTACGTTGGTTGGAACTTGCAGAAAAAATGGAAAATGAGTAAAACTAGTGATTAATAACTGATAACTGATGATTAATAAATGATGACTATAAAAAATCCTTTAGTCATTTCGAGCACAGCGAAAAATCACACAAAAAGCATAAAACTAGATGTACTCAGACCAAGGAAGAGTTAGCAGTTAGTAAACATCTAATAATCCAAAAATCTAATAGTCCAGTAATCTAAAAAATCGTCACTTCGAGTGATGCCGAAGCATGAGGCATTGTATCGAGAAGCTAAAGAATAAACTACTATATTTATCACGTCCAAATTACTCCTAATGAGAAAACTAATCATAGCCTATATAAAATTCTTATTACGCTCTAAAAATCAACATGGTGTCCACTCTCCTTTTGTTTATGATTTAGTGACAAAATGCTTTTATGACAAGACAAAATACTCCACCTATAATCAACTAAAAATTTACCGAAAAGACTTACTTCAAAATAAAACAACTATAGAAGTCACAGATTTAGGTGCTGGCTCTCAAGTAGATAAATCCAACACAAGAAAAGTATCAGATATTACTAAAAATGCTGGCACAACAGTTAAAAGAGCAAAACTATTTTTCAGATTATCTCGTTATTTTAAATTCAACCAAGTTTTAGAATTAGGTACATCTATGGGTATTGCCACACATGCCATAAGTTTAGGTAATCCCAAAACACAAATTACTACTATCGAAGGTTGTCCAAATATTTCAAAATTTACTAAAGACAATTTCAATAAATTAGGCTTAAATAACATTACTTCATTAACAGGAGATTTTAAAGCGGTTATTCCAACATTAACATCAAACACATATGATTTAATCTATTTTGACGGCAACCATCAAAAAGAAGCAACTATAGAGTATTTCAATATGTTATTACCTACAATTAATAACAATACCATTTTTATTTTTGATGACATTTATTGGTCAAAAGGAATGACAGAAGCTTGGGAAACCATAAAAAAACATCCGCAAGTTACAGTTGCTATAGACACATTTTTTTGGGGATTTGTAAGCTTTAGAAAAGAACAAGCCAAAGAACATTTTACTATTAGAATTTAGGGTGAGTAGTGAGTAGTGAGTAGTGAGTAGTGAGTAGAGTAGTGAGTAAAAGTATCTAATAATCTATAAATCGAAAAATCGAGCCAATCCTTAAATCTAATCTTCTAAAAAACTTTCACTTTAAACTTTAAACTCCTAAATTTGATACTATGAAAATATATACAAAAACAGGAGACAAAGGTACAACCGCTTTATTTGGTGGTACACGCGTACCTAAACATCATATACGTATTGATAGCTATGGAACTGTCGACGAATTAAACAGCTACATTGGTTTAATAAGAGACCAAGACATAGATCAAAAATACAAAGACACCTTGATAAACATACAAGACAAACTGTTTACCGTTGGTGCTATATTAGCAACAGATCCAGAAAAAGCTACTTTAAAAAATGGTAAAGAGCGCTTAAACATCCCTAAAATAAATGAGGCTGACATCTATTTTTTAGAACAAGAAATGGATAGCATGGATGCGCAATTACCACAAATGACGCATTTTGTTTTACCTGGCGGACACCAAACCGTGTCATTCTGTCACATTGCACGTACAGTTTGCAGACGTGCTGAACGCTTAGCGTCAGCACTTAACGATTTAGAACCTTTTCAACCAGAAACACTAACCTATCTAAACCGTCTTTCTGACTACCTTTTTGTATTGGCACGAAAGTTGTCACAAGACTTACAAGCAGATGAGGTAAAATGGATTCCTAAAAAAACAGAATAAATTAACCTTTAAAGCATTTATTAATACTGCAAAAGACCTAAAAGTCAAGTAGTTTAAATAAAAACAAACGTTCCTATTTATACTGAAAAAATAATTCACTTTTTTCTTGACTATTTGAACTAAAAATTTATTTTTGCAAAAAATTAAAACGATAAAAGAATGTATTGGACATTAGAATTAGCATCTTATTTAAGTGATGCACCTTGGCCAGCAACCAAAGACGAACTTATCGACTACGCAATCCGTACAGGTGCGCCTTTAGAAGTTGTTGAAAACTTACAATCTATTGAAGACGAAGGAGATTCTTACGATTCTATCGAAGAAATTTGGCCAGATTATCCAACTGACGAAGATTACCTCTGGAATGAGGACGAATACTAAAAATAAATCAAGCATAAAAAAGTCTCAACATAGAGACTTTTTTTGTGCTTAAAATTTAGCTTTACACAGCTAAAAACGTATATTTAAGCCCTTTTTTAAAAAGGCTAGCTCTGTATGCTTAAATTAGTACAGAACTAACATACTAAAAACCAAAAGCTAATGAAATCTTTGGCTCAGCACACTGCTGCTTCATTTTGATTTCAAATTAACACATATTAAATTATGAATTTTTTAAATTCTATACTAAAAGTATTTGTTGGTGATAAGTCTAAACAAGACGTAAAAGCCATCATGCCAATAGTTGAAAAAATCAAATCTTTTGAAAGTGCTTTAGAAGCCTTATCGCATGATCAACTTAGAGCAAAAACTGCAGAGTTTAAAGCAAAAATTGCCGAAGCACGTCAACCATTCTATTCTCAAATCGAAACATTAGAACAAGAAGCAGAAGCATCTGATGACATAGACAGAAGAGAAGATATTTATCAAGAAATTGATAAAATTAAAGACGATGCTTACGCTGCTACAGAAGATGTACTTAACAATATCCTTCCAGAAGCTTTTGCTGTTGTTAAAGAAACAGCAAAACGTTTTAAAGATAATACTTCAATTACCGTTGAAGCTAACGAATTTGACCGTTTAATTTCTGGAGAACATAACTACGTTACCCTAGAAGGAGATAAAGCCACTTGGGCAAATTCTTGGGATGCTGCTGGTAAAGAAGTAACATGGGATATGGTACATTACGATGTACAGTTAATTGGTGGTGTTGCAATGCACCAAGGTAAAATTGCCGAAATGCAAACTGGTGAAGGTAAAACGCTTGTAGCAACCTTACCTGTATACCTTAACGCTATTGCTGGTAAAGGTGTACACTTAGTTACAGTAAACGACTACTTAGCTAAACGTGATAGCGCTTGGATGGCTCCTATTTTCCAATTCCATGGATTAAGTGTAGACTGTATAGATTATCACCAACCAAATAGCGACGCACGTCGTAAAGCTTATAATGCAGATATTACTTATGGTACCAATAACGAGTTTGGTTTTGATTACTTACGTGATAATATGGCGCATGCACCTGGCGATTTAGTACAACGTCCGCACCACTTCGCTATTGTAGATGAGGTAGATTCGGTTTTAATTGACGATGCACGTACACCATTAATCATTTCTGGTCCAGTACCAAAAGGTGACGAACATGAGTTTACGTTATTAAAGCCAAAAGTAGAAGACATTGTTAACGTACAACGTAAATACTTAACAACAGTTTTAGCCAATGCTAAAAAACTTATCGCTGACGGTGACACTAAAGAAGGTGGTTTTCAATTATTACGCGTGTACCGTGGTATGCCAAAAAATAAAGCGTTAATTAAGTTTTTAAGTGAAGAAGGCGTAAAACAATTACTTCAAAAAACAGAAAACTACTTCATGCAAGATAATAACCGTGAGATGCCAAGAGTAGACGCGGAATTATACTATGTTATTGAAGAAAAAAATAATCAAATAGAATTAACAGACAAAGGTGTAGATTATCTTTCAGGTAAAGACAATCCAGACTTTTTTGTCATGCCAGAAATTGGTGTAGAAATTGCTAAAATAGAAAATCAAAATCTATCTAGCGAAGAAGAAGCTAATCTAAAAGAGGATTTATTCCGTGACTTTGCTGTAAAATCAGAACGTATCCACACCTTAAACCAGTTGTTAAAAGCATACGCATTGTTTGAAAAAGACATTCAATACGTAGTCATGGACAACAAAGTAATGATTGTAGACGAGCAAACAGGTCGTATTATGGATGGTCGTCGTTATTCAGACGGTTTACACCAAGCAATCGAAGCTAAAGAAAATGTAAAGATTGAAGACGCTACACAGACCTTTGCAACTATTACTTTACAAAACTACTTCCGTATGTACCGTAAACTAGCTGGTATGACAGGTACTGCGGTAACAGAAGCTGGAGAATTCTGGGAAATCTACAAATTAGATGTAGTTGAAATACCAACTAACAGACCAATTGCAAGAGATGACCGTGAAGATTTAGTGTATAAAACAAAACGCGAAAAATATAACGCTGTTATTGGTGAAGTTACTAAATTATCTCAAGCAGGTCGACCAGTACTTATTGGTACAACTAGTGTAGAGATTTCTGAGTTACTAGGTAAAATGTTATCCATAAGAAAAGTACCTCATAACGTACTTAACGCAAAACTTCATAAAAAAGAGGCTGATATTGTAGCTGAAGCTGGTAAACCAGGACAAGTCACCATTGCAACAAACATGGCTGGTCGTGGTACAGATATTAAATTAAGTGACGAAGTTAAAGCTGCTGGTGGATTAGCTATTATTGGTACAGAACGTCATGACTCGCGTCGTGTAGACCGACAGTTACGTGGTCGTGCCGGTAGACAAGGAGATCCAGGAAGCTCGCAATTCTATGTGTCTTTAGAAGATAATTTAATGCGTTTATTTGGTAGTGAGCGTATTGCCAAAATGATGGATAGAATGGGATTACAAGAAGGTGAAGTGATTCAACATTCTATGATTTCAAAATCTATTGAGCGTGCACAGAAAAAAGTGGAGGAAAACCAATTTGGTGTTCGTAAACGTCTTCTTGAATATGATGATGTAATGAACTCGCAACGTGAAGTAGTTTACAAACGTCGTTACCACGCATTATTTGGAGAGCGTTTACGTGTAGACTTAGCAAACATGATTTATGATACTTCTGAGCTAATTGCAGAGACCAATAAAGATGCTAACGATTTTAAAAACTTCGAGTTTGAACTAATCCGTTTCTTCTCTATGTCTTCACCAATTAGTGAAGCTGAGTTTAACAAAATGTCTGCTTTAGAGATTGCACAAAACATCTATAAAACAGCTTTTGATCACTATAAAAATAAAATGGAACGCAACGCCGAAATTGCTTTCCCTGTTATAGAAAACGTATACGAAAATCAACGTGATCGTTACAAGCGTATTGTAGTACCTTTTACGGATGGCACTAAAACGTTACAAGTTGTAACTGACTTAGAAAAAGCTTACGAAAGTAAAGGAAAACAGTTAATTACTGACTTTGAAAAGAACATCACATTAGCCATTATTGATGATGCTTGGAAGACTCATTTACGCAAAATGGACGAGTTAAAACAATCGGTTCAATTAGCTGTTCACGAGCAAAAAGATCCATTATTAATTTACAAGTTTGAAGCTTTTGAATTATTTAAAAGCATGATCTCTCAAGTTAATAAAGATGTAATTTCATTCTTATTTAAAGGTGAATTACCAACAGAAACAACTAATGCTATTAGTGAAGCAAAACAAGTACGTCAAAAAGAGAATCTAAAAACTGAAAAGGAAGAAATTCCTAATTTAGACGAACGTGCTGCCCAAAATAGAGCTGCTGGTAACACACAACAACAACCACAAGTTGTAGAAACTATTGTTAGAGAGCAACCAAAAATTGGTCGTAACGACAAAGTGACTATAAAAAATGTAATGAGTGGCGAAAACAAAACCCTTAAATACAAACAAGCAGAACCATTAATTGCTAAAGGCGAATGGGTTTTGGTAAATGAATAAATAATATATATCAAATCATATTAAAAATCCCAAAGTGTAATGCTTTGGGATTTTTTTGTATTTTTATTTTAACAAAACCTGTTGTGCATTATGATAAAATTCGTCAATTCGAGTGGATTTTACGATTAAGAATGAGTAAAATCAGTATCGAGAATAGAATTTTTTAATTCAAACAAGTTCTCGATACAATTTTTCGTTCCTCAAAATCACTCGAACTGGCGCTTAATTATGATATTGAAATCAAAATGCACAAAGGATTTAACTAAATAAAATCATTAATTATGCTAAGAAAAATATTAGCCACAATTGCTGGTATTATAGCAGCTAGCCTATCCATTTATCTTATAGAAACATTAGGGCATCTATTATTTCCTTATCCTGAAGGCGCTAAACCTTTGGATATGGAATGGATAAAAAACAATATAGATCTTATTCCTCGTGGCTCGATGATAGCTGTTATCATCGCACATGGTATTGGGATAGCTATTGGTATGTTTATAGCAGGACTTATTGCTAAAACATCTATAATTCCTGCATATATTGTCGCTGGGTTTATGGTTGTAGCTACAATTGCTAATTGGTTTATGATTCCTTCTCCAACTTGGTTCTATATTGCAGACGGTATTAGTGTAATAGCTGGATTTTTATTTGGTAAACCTTTAGCAAGACGTCACATTTATGGAAAAATAGAAACAATTAGATCATAAAAATATGGCGCAACAATTAAAGGTTTTTAAAATCATTCATCTAGCTTTAATTGCAGGATTAATTTTGGCGTATTACTTTTTAGGTGATTTAGGAAATTTAACAGAGCTAACTTTCCCAACAGTTAACAGTAAAAATTACATTTATTTATTTATCCCAATAGCTGCATTTATAGTTAGCAATCTACTATTTAAACATTTTGTTTCTAAAATAGATAACAACCTTTCTGTTCAACAAAAATTGGTTAATTATCAATCTGCATCAATAATAAGATGGGCAATTATAGAAGGCGCAGCTTTTTTAATTTTATTAATCTATCCAGAATTTCTTCTTTTTGGAATATTATTAATTATTTATTTAGCTCTACTTATTCCTACAGAAGCAAAAATAAAAAGAGACTTAAAACAATTTGTTTAAACCAATCTAAGTATTGGTTTTGGATCTATTGTATTTTGTTTATAAAACTCTAATTCTTTAGCACTACAAACACCAGGATAATCTCCTACTTTACCTTGTAAATCTTTTATAATTTGAAAGTGAAGATGCGGCGCATAATCCCCATTTACCTTTGTATCTCCTAATTGTGCAATAATATCTCCTTGTTTTACACTTTGACCATCTTTAATATTTTTAATTGAAGCACGTGATAAATGACCATAAAGTGTATAAAACTTATCATTTCCTAAGCTGTGCTCTAAAATTATGGTTGGTCCGTAGTCTCCAAAATTAGTATTATCATTAAAGCTATGGATAACTCCATTAAAGGCAGCAAGTATATCTGTTCCTGCAGGACACCATAAATCTAAACCCAAATGAATATTACGTTGCGCTTTTTCGGTTTGGGAAGAAAAGTAATCACTACGGTCATAAAGATTTCTATGCTCTAAATAGCCACCATATGCTACTTTTTTATTAGCTTTTTTAAGATAATTATTAATATAAATCTCCCACGCTTTAGAAGAAGACACATCAAATAACTTTAAATCTTCATTCTGTTTTGACAAATCTATTGCAACATAATCATTAATTGAGATTGAATAATCAACAACAAAAATTTCTTCTTGATTTGATGCATCTAAAATCTTATTTAAATCCATTATGCTATTCTTATTTTAGAGAATAAAGATAACATCTAAATTAATTTTTCGTTATACTTATATTCAATAAATTTGCTATACTTTTATATTCAATAAATCCTTAATTCTACAATGAATAAATTTTTAAAGTGGATAATATATGCTCTTATTGCTATTGCAATAGCGGTATTAGGTTATCAATTTTTTACTAAAACAGGTGTTTTTGAGCAACGTTTAAGTCCGCCAAAAACAGTTGCTTTTAAAGTAGACGATTTAAATTTAGAAGTGTTTTACAATCGTCCTTCAAAACGTGATCGTGAAGTTTTTGGTGCATTAGTACCATTTAACCAAGTTTGGCGTACTGGAGCAAACGAAGCTACTACTTTTGAAACTAATCAAGATTTAACAATTCAAGGCATGTATCTTCCTAAAGGAAAATACACAATTTGGACTGTACCAATGGAAAAGACTTGGAAAGTTATGTTTAATTCTAAACTATACGAATGGGGAGTAAATGAAAAAATGGAACCAATGTGGGATCCAAATTTTGATGTTATTGAGGCAGAAGTGCCTGTCCAAGATTTAGATAAACCTGTTGAGCAATTTACTATAGCATTTGATAACTCTACAGACGACTTAAAAATGACAATGGCTTGGGATGATGTAAAAATTGAAATTCCTTTAAATAGATAATTTCAACATAAATAAATTCACTTTTGGCTAAAAAAGAAATAAAAAAATCAGCGTTAACTGAACAAGAAGGTGTTATATCTTCTGAAATTACTAATGCCGAAGCTGTTTCTAAATTAAAAGCAAAACGCAAATCTAAAAGGGACACACAAGACTTAATTAACTCGCTTCTTGATGGAAATATTACAGCTTTAAGTCAAGCTATTACAATTATAGAAAGTACACACACCAAACATCAAGAACAAGCACATCAAATTGTTAAAGCTTGTTTACCTCATGCAAACAAATCAGTTAGAATTGGTATTACCGGCGTACCTGGAGTTGGTAAAAGTACATTTATTGAAGCTTTTGGTAATTATCTAACTGCACAAGACAAAAAGGTTGCGGTACTAGCTGTAGACCCAAGTAGTTCTTTAACTAAAGGAAGTATTTTAGGTGATAAAACGCGTATGGAATCTTTAGTTAAAAATGAAAATGCCTACATACGCCCTTCGGCTTCAGGAGAATCGCTTGGTGGCGTTGCCAGAAAAACCAGAGAAACTATTACGCTTTGTGAAGCTGCTGGTTTTGACACTATTATTATTGAAACTGTTGGTGTAGGACAAAGTGAAACCGTTGTACACAGCATGGTAGATTTTTTTCTGCTTCTAAAATTAGCTGGTGCTGGAGATGAGCTACAAGGTATTAAACGTGGTATTATTGAAATGGCAGACGCTATTGCTATTAACAAAGCAGATGGCGACAATCTTAAAGCTGCTAAGCTAGCTAAAGTAGAATTTAACCGCGCATTACATCTTTATCCTGCAAAAGCTTCTAATTGGCAACCAAAAGTAACTTTATGTAGTGGTTTACAAAATGAAGGTATTGCCGATATCTGGAAAGTTATGGAAGAGTATTTAGAAATTACAAAATCTAATAATTACTTTAGCTCAAAGCGTAATGAGCAAAATAAATACTGGTTAATTCAAACTATTGAAGAACAATTAAAGAGTGACTTCTTTAATCATCCAACCATAAAAATTGAATTACAAAAACAATTGACTTTAATTGAAGCTAATAAAACTACTCCTTTTGTTGCAGCTGAATATTTATTAAACTTAAAAAATTAAAAGTTAGCTTTATACCATTCTACTTGTTTTTCTACTGATTCTAGTAGCGTAGTTTTCGGGTTATAATTAAGTAGTTTTCTAGCTTTATCAATATTAGCTTTTGTACGTAATTGGTCACCTGCTCGTTTGGCAATAACATTAATTTTAATTGGCTTTCCTAAAACTTTTTCTACAGCATCAATACCGTCTTGTGTGGTATGTTCTACTTCGGTACCAAGGTTAATAATTTCGCCATTTACTCTGTCTTCATTACCAATAACGCTTACTACTCCATCAACAATATCACCTACATAAGTAAAACTGCGCAAATGCTTGTCACTACCTTCATATAAGGGAAAAGCTTCATCATTTAAACCACAAGCTATAAGCTTGGTGTACATTTTCTCTGGACGTTCTCGTGGTCCAATAACAGAATATAGTCTTAAAGAACAGCTTTTTAACTGCTTTTCTCTACTTTTTTGAAGCACTAACTGTTCAGCAGTTAACTTGGTTACACCATAATGCGATGCAGGTTTTGGTGCTACATCTTCTGGAAAAGTCGCTTCTAAACCATAGATAGATGATGTCCCGATATTTACAAGCAATTTTAAATCTTCTAATTGTAAAGCATAATCAATTAAATTTTTTGTTGCTATAACATTATTTGTAAAATAATCTTCAAAAGTAGATGTTGAGGATATACCAGGTTGTGCCGCATAATGGAAGATATAATTTATGTCTTTTGGTAGCTTATTTATATCTGTAATTTCTCTTAAATCTAACTTTAAAACTGTAATCCCTTTTTCATTTAAAGCTTGTTCATTTAATTGCTTTAAATCTAAACTATAATAATCATTAAAGTTATCTACTCCAACAACCTCATGCCCCATTTTTTGGAGTCTTTCTGCTGTATGAGAACCTATAAAACCAACTGCTCCAGTGACTAATATCTTCATAAAAAATTTTGAAATGTTTTACAAAATAACAACTTTTAAGTGAAACATAAATTGTTATTGATAAAAAATAATACTTTTGCATATCTAACAACTTACTATTCATGAAATTTAGAGCACTACTGATAGTTGCTATTTCTTTTTTATTACTAACCTTTAATTTAGGGTCATGGGGAATTACAGAAACTAGCGAGTCTAGATACGCAGAAATTAGCAGAGAAATGTTAGTCAATAATGATTATGTACATCCTAAATTATTAGGCATACATCATTATCATAAACCACCTATTACCTATCAAATTACAACTTTAGGGTATAAAATTTTTGGAGTTAATGAGTTTGGCGCTAGATTTTTTTTACAAATTGCAATTCTAATACAATTAATCTTAGTTTATAATATTACTTTACTTTTTTACAAAAAAAAGAAAATTGCCTTTTCTGCAATGCTTATTTACTTTTCTTTTCCTATTGTTATTATTTCTTCAAGAAACTTAACTACAGATGCTTATTTAACTACTACCGTCCTGGCATCTATTTTCTTTTGGTTGTATTATAAATTAAGGGCTTCTAAACCTATTTTTATTTATTTATTCTTTATTTCGTTAGGTTTAAGCTTTGAAATAAAAGGTCCTGTTGGTCTTATTTTTCCTTTTGTTTTTATTATAAGCCACAGATTAATCACTAAAGAAAAATTAAAAATTACAACACATCATATTCTAGGTTTTATTTTATTTTTAGCAGTGTCTTTAGCTTGGTATTTTGTTGTTTTTATTGAAAACCCTATGCTATACAATTACTTTTTTAAAGAACAAATTGTAAATCGTATTAGCTCAAAATCTTACAATAGGTCTAAACCCTTTTGGTTTTATCTCTTAACACTTCCTGCTATTGGCTTACCATGGATATTCTTTTTATGTCATCAAACATATAAAGGTTTCAAAAATATTAAAAATCAAAAATCTTACAGTTTGATTTTAATTTGGACTATATCAACTATTATAATATTATTTTCTGCATTTAAAACAAAGCTTATACTTTATATTTTACCTAGCTTTGGTTTTTTAGCAATACTCACTGCAAAACTATTAAGTCAAACATCTCCTAAAACTTTAAAAAAATACAACCTTATAATTATTAGTTTTATTGGCTTAATTGCAAGCTCTTTAATTGTTTTATCTATTATTGATTTTAAGTTTAATTATAGTTTAATTACTGCGATAATAATTTCTTTATTAGTTAGTATTTTTATTGTATTAGTTTTAAAAAATAACAAAGGACTTTTAAGGACAAGTATTTTAGGCTATTTATTAGGTGCTTTTTTATTAACAAGTGGCACTCAATTTTTAAAACTTAATGATTCTGAGTTAAATTCGACAAGAGAAGTATTTAAATTTATAAACACTAAACTACCTCAAAAAGAAAATATTGTAGTATATAATTATCTTATAGCTTCATCTCAATTTTATTCAGATAAGAAGGTGTATATTTTAAATGATGGACATAATACAGTACAACGCGAAACTCAATTTGAAACTTCTACTAATTGGAAAGATTATAACTTTAATTTACATACTGAAAACGGAATTAATAAAGCAAAAAATATTCTAAATAAAAATGCTGTTTTAATAACTAGAAAAAAACACGATATCCAAGAGCATAATAAGTATCTAAAAAGAAACTTGCCTAATCGCAAAGAAATTGGCACTTGGGTAATCTATTACTAAAAAAATAATACTTTTGTAAGACTAAGTAAAGCATAATGAGTTACGAATTTACGATTATTGTTCCTGTTTATAACGAAGAGGATAATTTAGCTAGAGTTGAAGAAGAACTTTTAGCCTATACCAAAATAGCTAGTAAAACCACAAAAATATTATTTGTAAACGATGGGTCTAAGGACAAAAGTCAGCAACTAATCGAAGACATTTGTACACGTAATAATGCTTTTTTCTACATTCTTTTTAAAGAAAATAGAGGATTAAGCGCTGCGATAAAAGCTGGTTTTGATCATGCAGACACACCTTTGGTTGGTTATATAGATTCTGACTTACAAACGGCGCCATCAGACTTTAATCTACTTTTAGAACATATACAAGACAACGCATTAGTAACTGGTGTACGTGCCAACCGTAAGGATAGTTTTGTTAAAAATATGTCTTCTAAAATAGCTAACGGTATTAGACGTGCTTTTACTAAAGACGGTATGGATGATACAGGTTGCCCATTAAAAGTCATAAGAACAGATTATGCCAAACGTATACCCATGTTTAAAGGTTTGCACCGTTTTTTACCAGCCATGATTTTATTGCAAAACGGTAAGGTAAAGCAAGTACCTGTTCAACATTTTCCGCGTATTGCTGGTCAAGCTAAATTTGGTTTATGGAATCGGCTTTTAGGTCCTTTGATGGATTGTTTTGCTTATTTATGGATGAAGAAAAAGTATATTAATTACGATGTTGCTAAGAAAAAATAAATGAGTAACTGGTTAATATATAGTATTGGGTTTTTGGCTCAAATTTTATTTTCGTCTAGGCTAATTATACAATGGATTACTAGCGAAAAACAAAAAAGAGTTATTACTCCTACTCTATTTTGGACGCTTAGTTTAACCGCTTCGTTTTTACTGTTTATTTATGGTTATTTAAGGCATGACTTTGCTATTATGTTAGGTCAAGCGCTTACTTATTATATCTATATTAGAAATCTTCAGCTACAAAACCAATGGAATAAGTATCCTATACTAATGCGATGGATTTTACTACTAATGCCAGTTTTTGTGGTTATTTTTTATTTTAATAATAACCGTATAGATGTCAACCATTTATTTAAAAATGATGCTATTCCGTTGTGGTTGTTAGTTTTAGGTATTGTTTCTCAAATAGTATTTACTTTAAGATTTGTGTACCAGTGGATGTATTCTGAAAAAAATAAAGAATCCTCTTTACCTTTCGGGTTTTGGGCATTAAGTTTAATAGGATCTTTGTTAATTTTGACGTATGCTATTTTCAGAAAAGACCCAGTACTTTTAGTTGGTCATTTACTTGGCGCAACCATTTATGTTAGAAATCTTTTAATTTTAAAAAAACAAGATGCCTAAATTCATAAAAAACTATCCATTAATTTTACTTTGCCTTTTTATAGGCATTATGCTGCTACCCAATTTAGATAGCATACAGGTAACTATTATGGAAGCGCGTAATTTTATAACCGCCAGAGAAATGATTACAGATAACAACTGGTTACTAACCACTATGAATGGCGAACCTCGTTATCAAAAACCACCATTACCGACTTGGCTTACCGCATTTTCGGCATTACTATTTGGAGTTAAAAGCGTATTTGGAATGCGTTTGCCTGCCATTTTAATGGTTATGGTTTTAGGTGTTTTTACTTATAAATTATCAAAATTTATACTTAAAAGCAGAACGCATAGTTTAATAAATGCATTAATATTAATCACATCTTTTTACGTTATAGGTATTACTATAGAAGCTCCTTGGGATATTTTTACTCATGGGTTTATGATGATTGCTATTTATTATTTATTTCTACTATTTAAAAGTGAAACAGTTAATTGGAAATACATTCTTTTAGCTAGTTCAGGTATTGCTGCTTCTCTATTAAGCAAAGGTCCTGTGTCGTTTTACGCATTGTTATTACCATTTTTAATTGCTTTTAGTTTCTCTTTCAATTATAAAAACTTAAAAGCTAAAATTATTCCTTTTATAATCATATTAATTCTTGCTGTTATTTTAGGTGGTTGGTGGTATCTTTATGTAAGATTAGAAGATCCTCATACTTTTGAAGCTATAACTAGTAAAGAAACCGCTAATTGGACAAGCTACAATGTTAGACCTTTCTATTATTATTGGAGCTTTTTTACGCAAAGCGGAATTTGGACAATTCCTGCATTTATTGGGTTATTGTACCCTTACATGAAACGTAGAGCTATTCATTACAGAGCTTATAAATTTACGTTTTTGTGGACAATTATTGCTGTTATTTTACTATCAATTATTCCTGAAAAAAAATCGAGATATTTGATGCCTGTTTTAATTCCGTTAGCACTAAACACAGGATTTTATATAGAATATTTGTTTAGAAGATTTAAACATTTAAACAACAAAAAAGAAACATTACCAATATATTTCAACTTCACTTTAATTGCAATTATTGGTATTGTTGCGCCATTTGGATTAGGGTATTTATTTTATGAGCAATTTCATAATCACATTACTGCTTTTTCTCTGTTTGGATTTGTTTTAATTGTTATTTCAATTTTGATATTAACTCAACTATACAAAAAGAAAATTAAGCACGTATTCTTGTTAACAGTAGTCTTTTTTGCGAGTCTTTTTGTTTTTGGCTTACCTGTATTTAAAACATTTACTAGCAAAAATTATAAACCAGTGTCTAGGTTATTAAAACAAAATCAAAACAACGATATTAAAACTTATAGCTTAGGTGAAGCAACGCCTGAAACCGTTTGGCAATATGGCGAAAAGATTCCGACAATTATTAATTTGAATACTATTGAAAATCTTCCAAAGGACTCAAAATTTGGATTATTAACTTATGGTCTTTCAGAAGAAAAAATTTCATTTTTAAGCTCCTATTTCAATGTTAAAAAGATAAATCATTATGATTTAAATGAAGCTGAGCCAGATAGCAGGCAATACAGAGACAGATTAACTTTTGATTATTACGAACTAGAAAGGAAATAAAAATTACCTTAGCGTAAAGCGTTTATGTAAGTAACTTTCAAATCTATAGAACATATAACCTGAAAATCCGCCAAAAATCATACCTGATAAAACATCTAACGGGTAATGCACACCAATATATATACGGCTATAACCCATTGCTAAAGACCAAACAATTAGTATATATATTAAATATTTAAAACGTTGTTTTAACATAAAACCTGAAAAAATAGCTACTGCCATACTATTACTGGCATGACCAGAAAAGTAACCATAAGCACCGCCACACCAAGATTTAACTAGACGCATAACATCTATCAAATCTGCTTCATGACAAGGTCTTGGGCGTTTTAAACCATATTTAAATAAGTTTGTAATTTGATCTGTAAACAGGATCATTAAAGCAATAACTACTGCAGTTAGAATAATGGATTTATCATTTCTTTTTTTATACATAAAGAAGAAAAGCACTGCATAAAAAGGAATCCAATGCAATTTATCTGTATAAAACATCCAAAATCCATCCCAAGAAGGATTACCTAGATTATTAAGGAATAAAAAAACTTGTTTATCTAATTCTAAAATTTGTTCTAACATGTAATTAGTCTTCGTATCGTGCTACTTCTCTGTCATAAAATGCAGTAGCTTCGTTGATTAAATTTTCCATTTCTAGCTCTAATTCTTTTTCATCATGTTGATCAAAATCTTCAAGCCATTCTACTTCATCGTCCTCTAAATTAATAATAAATCGAGGAAAATCGGTATGAATTACAAATATAGCGTTTGGAAAATCTGTATTGTCGCCTAATATGTATTTTGGTAGTTCCATTTAATTAGTGTCTAAAGTTGAAAGTATTTAAAGTGGCTAAAGTTAAAAGTATTTAGAGTATATTAAATTTTTAATATGTTTATTTTTCAAAGTTAAAACTTATTTGCGATAGAAGTGAAAAGTGCGAGTAGTTCTTTTGCTTCATTTCTTATTTCTTTTAATTTTTTACTTTCAACAAAACCTAATTCTTCTATAATTTCTAACCAATAATCTGTTTCGCTAGCTTCTGCTAAAGATATTTTTAGTTTATTAGAAAAGTCTTTTGTACTTCTACTTCTATTGGCTTCTCTATAATTTGCTCCAATGCTAGTTCCTGATTTTGATAATTGATTTCTCAATACAAGTGCTTCTGCGTATTGGGTAAACTTCCTGATAATTTTAAGATTTTAATAGCAAATGTTATTGTTCTTTTTTCTAAAACTTTAGCAAATTCTTTATTGGTCATAATCACTTATTGTTTAAACAAATATAACCAACAGAAATAATTAATCTTGAGTATTATCCAATACTTTAAATACTTTAGACACTTATAACTTTAGGCACTTTAAGAATGAGTAACTAAAAGTTTTTTTGTAAGATAATTAAACCTAATAAACAATAAAATTGCTGCACTAGTTAAGCCTGCTAATAAGCCAATCCAAATTCCAAAGCTTCCGTAAGCATCTTCTTTTCCTAAAATCCAGCTTATAGGAAAACCTATTAACCAATAGGCAATAAAGGTGATTAATGTTGGTATTTTAACATCTTGCAAGCCTCGTAAAGCACCTAAAACAATAACTTGTAAACTATCACTAATCTGAAAAATAGCCGACGCAATTAGTAACTGTGATGCTATTGTGACAACTTCGGTATTGTCTTTAAAATTAATAACATCGTCAAAATCTACGTACAGTTTTGGCAAAGCTTCATTAAAAATCAAGAATAAAATTCCGAATACTACTGCAAAAATAAACCCTAATAAAAATAATGAGAATGCAATACGACGTAACTCAAAATATTTTTGAAGTCCTTTTTGGTTACCTACTCTAATCATAGACGCTACACTTAATCCCATTGCAACCATAAAGGTCATAGAACTTAAATTTAAGGCAATTTGATTTGCTGCTTGCGGATTTTTACCTAACAAGCCACTTAACCAGATTGCTGCGGTAAAAATGGCAACTTCAAAAAACATTTGCATTGCACTTGGCGCACCAAGACCAATAAGTTTATTAATCATTGTTTTGTCTAAAACTAATATTTTAATATTGGTGACAAAATGTTTTGATTTTTCTCGTCCTTTTAACAACCACCAAATATGTGCTACCATTACAAAACGAGAAATTAAAGTACCATAAGCTGCACCAACTATACCCATTTCTGGAAAACCAAACTTACCAAAGATAAGCACATAGTTAAAACCCACATTAACCACGTTAGCTACTATAGTAGCATACATTGGATATTTGGTTAAAGACAATCCATCACTAAATTGTTTAAATGCTTGAAAGACGACTAATGGTATCAAAGAAAATGCTACCAAATCTAAATACGGAATAGCTAATTCTACAACCTCAACTGGTTGCTTCATTAAATACATTAATGGTTTGGCAAAAAACACTAATAGAAACAACAATACACCTAAAACAGTACATAAAAATAAACCGTGTTTAAAGGCAGATTTTCCTTTAGCAAAATCGTTTGCTCCATCTGCTTCGGCTACTAAAGGTGTAATAGCTGTACTAAAACCAATACCTAAAGACATAGCTATAAACATAAAACTATTACCTAAAGATACTGCTGCTAACTGCGCCGTACCTAATTGACCAACCATAATGTTGTCTATAAAACTAACAAAGGTATGTCCTAACATACCTAACATGACTGGTGCTGCTAGTTGCCAATTGTACTTAAATTCTTTTGTGTAATTGCTCAAAACCATTTTGCAAAAGTAGTGGTTTGAGAAAATTTATTTATAAGAAATCAACTTAAATTCACTTAAAAATTAGCCACTTCTTTTTTGGCCATTTCAAATTCCTCAACCATCTCTTTTACAATCTCAGCAACTGGTTTAATGTCATGAATTAATCCTGAAATTTGTCCAATTTCAAGTTCACCTTCATCTAAATCGCCTTCAAACATACCTTTTTTTGCTCGAGCACGACCTAATAATTCTTTAAGTTGTTCTGGTGTTGGTGCTGATTTATACAACGCTTCAACATCATTAAAAAACTTATTTTTAATTAATCTTACTGGCGCTAATTCTTTCAAAGTTAATTGCGTATCGCCTTCTTTAGCATCAACAACGACTTGTTTAAACGCTTGATGCGCACTACTTTCTGTACTCGCCACAAAACGACTACCAACTTGTACGCCATCTGCGCCTAAAACCATACATGCAAGCATGGCTTTTCCTGTTGCAATACCGCCTGCTGCCAATAAAGGAATTTTTAAATGTTCTTTAACCATTGGTATTAGCGTAAGTGTTGTTGTCTCGTCACGACCGTTATGTCCGCCAGCTTCAAAACCTTCTGCAACAACAGCATCTACACCAGCGTCTTGAGCTTTTAATGCAAATTTTACACTACTAACTACGTGTACGACGGTTATTCCTTTGTCTTGCAACCATTTAGTCCAAGTTTTTGGATTTCCTGCTGAAGTAAATACAATCTTTACACCTTCTTCAACAATAATATTCATAATTTCCTCAATGTTAGGATATAACATTGGCACGTTTACTCCAAAAGGTTTATCGGTTGCTTGTTTACATTTTTGAATATGTTCTCTTAGCACATCTGGATACATACTTCCTGCGCCTATTAAACCTAAAATTCCTGAATTACTTGCAGCAGAAGCTAATCGCCAACCGCTATTCCAAATCATTCCGCCTTGTACTATTGGATATTTAATAT
>Ga0105235_100197_pt1 | contig 23224 bp, 20 predicted proteins | sample Virmet3819_2500_FD_90059 | JGI IMG/M metagenome (GOLD analysis project Ga0105235, IMG submission 90059) | Marine viral communities from the Southern Atlantic ocean transect to study dissolved organic matter and carbon cycling - metaG 3819_2500 | ecosystem: Environmental > Aquatic > Marine >... | reverse complement strand
TTATTAAACTGTTATTTGTTTCATTTTTATACCTAGTGCTTGTTCTACCTTAGTCACCTCGCTGTGTTCACTTGGTAAAATTAAAGCAATTGAAACTCCTTTTTTACCGCCTCTTGCTGTCCTACCACTACGATGTGTATAATATTCTAAATGTTCTGGTAGTTGATGATGGATAATAAAACTAACATCATTAACATCTATACCTCTAGCCGATACATCTGTAGAAATTAAAAATTGTAAAGATTCGTTTTTAAAAGAACGCATAACCTTATCTCTATCTTTTTGGGTCATATCGCCTTCTAATGCATCTACATTAAAACCTTCTACTTGTAATTGATGCTTTAAAGCTTGTGCTCCTGCTTTTGTACGTGTAAATATAATACCTCGTTCTTCTGCTCTTTCATCTAAAATTTGCATTATTGTATTTGCTTTTTGATGAATTGAAGTTTCTATAAAGAAGTGGCTTATATTTTTATTGACAATACTATTTCTGTCAATTTCAATACGGATAGCATTATCTGCAATGTATCTTTTTACGATATCTTTTAAATCTTTAGACATTGTAGCACTAAACAACCAAGTATTTTTTTTGCTTTTTATAGCGTTTAGTATAGTTGTTAAATCGTTTTTAAAACCCATGCTTAGCATTTCATCTGCTTCGTCTAAAACAATTGTTTTAATGTTAGATAAATCTACAGCATCACGCTGCATTAAATCTACTAAACGACCAGGAGTAGCCACTATAACATGTGTAGTTCGAGCTAAATTTTTAAGTTGAATATCAATCTTTTCTCCACCATAAACAGGTTCTACAAAAGTTTGGTTTGTATTATACTTAGTAAACTTAAAAAGTTGTTTTTTTATCTGTTGAACTAACTCGCGTGTTGGAGATAAGACTAATGCTTGAACATGACTTTTTTTAGGGTCAACTTTATGTAGTAAAGGTAAACCGTAAGCTGCAGTTTTACCAGTACCTGTTTGGGCTAAACCAACAAAGTCTGTATTACTGCTTAATAATATAGGTATGGCTTGTTCTTGAATTTCGGTTGGTGTTTTAATACCAATCTCTTTCAAAGATTTTGTATAGTTTTTATCTAAGCCTAAGTCTTTAAAAGTCATATTATTTTATTTGTAGTCGTTAGACTTGTTAATATATTAATTTATTCTTCTTCTGGAGGAGGAAAACCATGAATTTCTTCATAGATCTCGTCAAATTCAGATCTTATTTTAGCATTTAATTTTTTACGGTAATCGTCTTTAAGCCAATCTACAAAGTTATGTGTACTTTTACTAATACATTTTGTATATCTACCAATTCTGTAATCAATATCATCTCCTAAAAGCTTTGCTAAAGCTAAGGCGTCCCACATATCTTCACTATTTTCTACACAAATATGAGCATGCTGTGCGATAGAGCGTTCTAATACTACTTTAGAGCTTTCTCCTGCTCTAATTGAGTTTATATAGGTTTTTTTGATATCAAAATATACATGCTCTGAGTTTTTAAACTGCTCACGCATGTCGTCTGGCATTTCGTATTTAAAATTATTTTCAAGTTCTTCATCACTTAAAATACCATCTAAATAATAGTTAGGAGAACGGAAAATTTTATGCCAATCTAAATCTGCGCCCCATGCCCCAAAACGATGTACGTTATTACCTAAATCTATAACGGTAAACTTGTCTTTTTTATCTAAAATACGAGATCCACGACCAATCATCTGATAGTATAATGTTAATGATTTTGTCGCTCGGTTTAGCATGATACAATCTACTGTAGGTTCATCAAAACCAGTAGTTAAGATACTTACAGACGTTAAGATAGCATCTGGTGTTTCTTTAAACCATTTTAAGATGGCTTTACGCTCTTTTTTAGTATTGTTATTGTCAAGATGCGCAATTTTATAACCTGCACGTCTAAACGTATCGTAAACATGTAGAGATGTATTAATACCGTTGTTAAATATTAATGTTTTTTTGCCTTTACAACGCTCTTCATAAGCTTGTAAAAGCTTAGTTAACATGTCTGTATTGGTATATAAATCTTCAGATGATTTTACAGTATAATCACCATTAGCACCAACAACTAAAGATGTTAAACCTACATTATAGCTATAGATTTCTGCACGTGCTAAAAATTCGTTTTCTATAAGAGATTGTATGGTTTCTCCTACAATCAACTCATTATAATTATCCTTCATAGGAAGGTTAATATTACTACTTAAAGGTGTTGCTGTAACACCAAGTATAAATGAATTATCAAAAAACTTAAATAATTTAGTAAAACTGTTGTAATGTGCTTCATCAATAATAACTAAACCAATATCAGAAATATCAAGTTTATTATCATTTAAACGGTTATTTAAAGTTTCTACCATTGCTACAAAACAATTATAGTCACCTTGATCACTTAAATCTGCCTTACTATCTATAACTTTGTTTGACACTCCAAACTCAGACAACATTCTAGAGGTTTGCCTACAAAGCTCTATACGATGCGTCATTACTAAAACTTGTTTTTTTCTAGTTTTAAGATATTGTCTAACAATTTCAGAGAAGATTACTGTTTTACCACCACCAGTTGGTAATTGATAAAGCAAGTGATAATTATCTGGTGCTTCTTCAAAACAAGTAAAAATCTTATCTATAGCTCCTTTTTGATAATTATATAAACTTTTCCCTTCTGTACGTTCTTGTAATTCTTGTGTTTGGACTGACATTAATTAATAGTTCTATAAAATTTAAGATGTGCAAAAATACAATGATAATAGACTTATGACGAATAATTAGCGAAAAAAATTTATTGATTACATTTATCCCTTAATATGACAAGAATAATTGAAAATTATAAAGATAACTTTAGTGGTTTTTTTAATACACCACATTTATTTAACTCTGAAGTTTTTGGGATTACACCTTTTACTAAAACATTACCACAACAATTTGTTTTTACAAAGCTGATAGCTAAAAAGTTAAGGTTAGGACAATTAGTAGAACATTTTGTTTTTGAAGAGTTAAAACAATTTAATTCAATCAAATTATTATCAGAAAACCTTCAGATTATAAATAAAAATAAAGTAACAATTGGAGAGATTGATGCTATTTATTTGGATGAAGAAAAGCCATTTCATCTAGAAATTCAATATAAATTTTACCTTTTTGATACCACTGTTGGAGATAATGAAATTGAACATTGTATTGGACCAAACCGTAAAGATACTTTAACACAAAAACTAAAAAAGCTAAAAGACAAGCAATTACCACTACTCTATTCTAAAACAACAACACCTTACTTAGAACAACTAAATCTAAAACCAGTAGATATAAAACAGAGAATCTATTTCAAAGCTCAAATTTTTATGCCTTATGGCAAAAATATCATGCTTAAAACACTAAATAATGATTGTGTTTATGGCTTTTATTTCAACTATAATAACTTAGAAAATTTTAAACACTGTAAATTTTATATTCCTAAAAAATTAGATTGGTTAGTAGATGTAAACCCAAATGTAAACTGGAATAACTATGAGCAAATGCTTCCTCAATTAAAAACATTTTATGAAGAAAAATACGCGCCAATGCTTTGGTTAAAATTTCCAAACGGAGAAATTAAAAAAAGTTTTATGGTTTGGTGGTGATTAACCGTTAATAACTTAGTCATAAAACTGCTTCTAAAACTTAACAATTTCATTTAATTTGCAACACTAAATTTTTTATTATAAATGAAAGTCTGTATAGCCGAAAAACCTAGTGTGGCAAGAGAAATTGCTCAAGTCTTAGGCGCCAAAACCAAACGTGATGGCTACTTTGAAGGTAATGGTTATGCGGTAACTTACACGTTTGGTCATTTATGCACACTAAAAGAACCTAACGATTATAAACCTTATTGGAAAAGTTGGGATTTAAACAACTTACCCATGTTACCTGATAAGTTTGAAACCAAAGTATCAAACGATTCTGGTATTAAAAAACAATTCAAAATAGTAAAATCCTTATTTGATATAGCAGACGTTGTAATAAATTGCGGTGATGCCGGTCAAGAAGGAGAATTAATACAACGTTGGGTTTTAGACCAAGCCAATTATAAAGGTGAAGTTAAACGATTATGGATATCTTCACTTACCACAGAAGCCATAAAAGAAGGTTTTGAAAAATTAGAAGCTAGCACAAAATACGATAACTTATACTATGCTGGGTTTTCTAGAGCAATTGGCGATTGGCTTTTAGGTATGAATGCTACCCGATTATACACCGTAAAATATGGTGGTTATAAACAAGTCTTGTCTATTGGTCGTGTGCAAACACCAACCTTAGCAATGGTTGTTAACCGTTGGAAAGAAATTGAAAATTTTAAACCACAACCCTATTGGGAACTACAAACGCTTTATCGTGACACCTTATTTAGTTATGAAGAAGGACGTTTTCTTAAAATGGAAGATGGCGAAAAATTAGCCAATATCGTTAAAGAACACGATTTTGAAATTGTAAGTATTACCAAAAAAAAGGGGAATGAATTTGCACCAAAACTGTTTGATTTAACAGGTTTACAAGTCTATTGCAATACAAAATTTGGTTTTTCGGCAGAAGAAACCTTAAAAATAGTTCAAAAGTTATATGAAATGAAAGTAGTAACCTATCCGCGTGTAGATACTACATTTCTTCCAAACGATATTTATCCTAAAGTACCTGGGATTTTGAAAAACTTGACTAATTACAGTCAATTAATTCAGCCACTTTTAGGTCAAAAAATTAAAAAATCTAAAAAGGTTTTTGACGATGCTAAAGTAACCGATCACCATGCGATAATTCCAACAGGTGTACAAACCAATTTGCAGTACAATCAGCAACAGGTTTACGATATTATTACCAAGCGTTTTATAGCGGTGTTTTATCCAGAATGTAAAGTATCAAACACAACCGTAATTGGTAAAGCAGAAGCTGTAAATTTTAAAACTACAGGTAAAGAAATTCTTGAAAAAGGTTGGCGTGTTGTTTTTGAATCAAATGAGAAACCAACCAAGGAAACCGGTATTTTACCCACGTTTGAAAAAGGCGAAAAAGGACCGCATGAACCTTCTTTTTTAGAGAAAGAAACCAAGCCACCAAAACAATATACCGAAGCATCATTATTACGTGCAATGGAAACCGCTGGTAAACAAGTAGACGATGACGAGTTACGTGATTTAATGAAAGAAAATGGTATTGGTCGTCCATCTACAAGAGCCAATATTATTGAAACGCTGTTTAGACGTAAATACATAAAACGAAATAAAAAACAGGTATTGCCAACGGTTACCGGTATTCAATTGATTGATTTAATACAAAATGAATTATTAAAATCGGCAGAACTAACTGGACTTTGGGAAAAACAACTAAAAGACATAGAAAAAGGTGAATATAGCGCTGTAGCATTTATCAATAACATGAAAAAAATGGTAGACCATTTGGTGTACGAAGTTAGAACAGAAAAGGTTCAAGCCAAATTAAGTTACACCAATAATAAACCAGCTAACGCCAGTAAATCACCATCTAAAAAAACTTCAAAAAAAGGTATTGTAGGTAAAACATGTCCAAAATGTAAAAAAGGACAATTATTAAAAGGAAAATCGGCTTACGGTTGCACATTATATGGAAAAGATTGTGATTTTGTTTTACCTTTTGAATATGCTTCAAAAAAAATATCAGAAAATCAATACAAACGCTTATTAGATAAAGGATCTACTGTAAACCTAAAAGGATTTAAGGTTAATGAGGCTTCTGTTGAAGGTTTGCTTCGTTTTGATGATAATTTTAAATTAAAATTAGAGCCTAAAAAAGAAATTTCCGCGAAAGCGACAAAAGAAAAGGTAGACGAAAAAACTTGTCCTAAATGTAAAAAAGGTACTATTATAAAAGGAAAAACCGCTTATGGTTGTAGCGACTATAAAAATGGTTGCGATTTCAGGTTTAGCTACGATTTAATAAGAGAGAAAGCAAAAGGACAGCAACTAACTAAAGAGTTGGTTTTTAAGATTTTAAATGAAAACTAAACACCAACACTTTAAAATATATAAACCTTACGGAATGCTTAGTCAGTTTGACAGCAATGCTAAGCATGAGCAAAAAAAACGCTTTTTATCAGAACTTGGTACATTTACTGATGGAACAATGCCAATTGGCAGATTAGATAAAAAAAGTGAAGGTTTATTACTATTAACTACCGATGGAAAATTGAGTAATCACATTAACCAATCTGGAATAGAAAAAGAATACTATGCTTTAGTTGATGGCGCAATTTCCGCGAAAGCGATACAAGATTTACAAACTGGAGTCAAAATTGGTTTTGACGGAATAAAATATAACACAAAGCCTTGTAAAGCTAAAATTTTAGAATCTACTCCTAACCTACCGCAACGTACTAAAAAAATACGAGACGACAGACATGGACCAACTACCTGGATATCTATAACTTTAACCGAAGGTAAATTTAAACAAGTTAGAAAAATGACTAGCGCTGTTGGCTTTCCTACATTAAGATTAGTCCGCGTTAGAATTGGTAATATTCTTTTAGAAAACATGAAATCTGGAGATATAGCTTTATTAGAAAATTTACCAGAAATACTTTAACGTATCTTTAATTTATTTAGTTGTTTAAATAATCAAAATCTCTGTACTTTTGCTTGTTACAAACAATTAACATGAATAAATATCAACACTTTTTTTACGATTATTTTAAAGAGTTAAGTTTTACAGACACTTCTGCAAAATACATGAATATGCTTTTGCTTTTTGTAATAGCTTTGGTAGGTATATTTATTGTCGATTTGATTGTAAGAACGATTCTAAGATTTATTTCGGCAAGAATTGCTTCTACAACAAAATCTAACTTTGACGATTTATTAATTTCTAATCGTGTGCCTGCTAATACGGCGCATGTGCCTGCTTTATATTTAGTGCATGAGAGTATTCCGATTGTTTTTCATGACTTTGAAAACCTTCATATTATTCTTGAAAAAATAACCACAATCATTGCCATAATTTTAGGTCTATGGATAGTTAGAAGCTTACTAAATACTTTAAAAAGTTATTTTAAAACTCTGCCAAGACTTAAAGATAAACCAATAGACAGCTATATACAGGTCTTTATGATTTTTGCTTGGTCTGCTGGTATTTTATTAGCAATAGCTGTTGTAATAGAGTTGTCTTTAACAAAGTTTATAGCAGGATTTGGTACAATATCTGCTATTATCTTATTAATCTTTAAAGACACTATTTTAGGTTTTGTAGCAAGTATTCAAGTCGCTATAAATGATATGGTTAGAATTGGAGACTGGATAACTTTTGAAAAATACGGTGCAGATGGTGATGTGATAGAAATAAATTTAGCTACTGTAAAGGTGCAGAACTGGGATAATACAATTACTACCATTCCTACATATGCCATGATTTCAGATTCGTTTAAAAACTGGCGTGGTATGACAAATTCTGATGGTAGACGTATTAAAAGACATATGTTAATCAAGCAAAATTCTATTAAATACTTAACTGATGAAGATATAGAGCGTTTAAAAGGTATTCAAATTATAGAAAGCTACCTTACTAATATGCAACAAAAAATAGAGCAATATAATACAGCTAACAATGCAGATAAGTCTTTATTAATTAATGGTAGAAACCTAACTAATGTAGGTGTTTTTAGAAAATTTATACAAACCTATTTAGAACAACACTCTGCTATAAATGACCAAATGTTATTGATGGCAAGACAACTACAACCTACTGCAGAAGGTATTCCTATAGAAATTTACTGCTTTAGTAAAGATAAGCGTTGGCAAAACTACGAGTATGTTATGAGTGATTTATTTGATCACTTTTTAGCAGCAGTGCCTTATTTTGATTTAGAAATTTTTGAATTTCCAGATAATTCAACTTTTAAAAGTCTAAGTAACAAGGGAAATGTTAATTTGTAGTTAATGAATTTCAAAATCGATAGTAATACTATTAAATTTGCAAATTAATAGATGTTATATGCAAAAGTTACTATCTAATTTAAAAATTACAATTAACGAGAATATCTTTCTAAAAGATCCAGAATCTTCAGATTTAGGAAAACGTATTGTTGAAAACAGCATTTTATTAATTGACGAAATAGGTTTTGACGATTTTACTTTTAAAAAATTAGGTGCCAAAATTGGCTCTAATGAAAGTAGTATATATCGTTATTTTGAAAACAAGCATAATTTACTAGTCTATTTAGCATCATGGTATTGGAGCTGGACAGAATACCAATTAGTATTTGCTATAAACAATATTGCAGATCCTTTAAAAAAATTAGACTTAGCTATAGAAGTTTTAACAAAGACTACAACTTTAGATAGTACTTTTAAACATATAGACGAAGTTGTTTTAAAACGCATTATTATTCACGAATACAGTAAGTCCTATCTAACAAAACAGGTCGATTTAGATAACGACGAAGGTTACTTTTCGATTTACAAAAGACTAGTTATTAGACTTAAAGAATTAATACAAGAAGCAAATAAAGACTATAAATATGCTTTTTGTTTAGCTAATACAGTTATAGAAGGATCTTTACATCAGCAATATTTAAAAGATCATTTTAAATCCATTTCTGGATTAAAACCAAACGAAGCTCCGACAGAATTTTATAAAGATTTAGTGTTTAACACTTTAAATATTTCACCTAATGAGTAAAAAAATATTAACAGCATGGCAGCGCTTTATTAACCTATTAAAGCTTGATAAAAAAGATTTAAAACAAGTTTTTTTCTACGCCATTTTTGCTGGATTAGTTAACCTATCTTTACCTTTAGGTATTCAGGCAATTATTAATTTGTTACAAGCAGCTCAAGTAAGTACATCTTGGATTGTTTTAGTCATTTTAGTAACCTTAGGCGTCATATTTGTTGGTGTTTTACAATTAATGCAAATACGAATAATAGAAAATATTCAGCAAAAAATATTTACAAGAGCATCTTTTGATTTTGCATATCGATTACCAAAAATTAAAATGAGTGCATTAAGAGGTTATTATCCTCCAGAACTAGTAAATCGTTTTTTTGATACCGTCATTGTACAAAAAGGGTTAGCAAAGATTTTAGTAGATTTTCCTGCTGCTATACTTCAAATTATATTTGGACTATTACTACTATCATTTTATCATCCATTTTTTATCATATATGGTGTATTACTTATAGTGTTGATGTATATTGTATTTAAATATACTGCAGAAAAAGGCTTAAAGACAAGTATAAAAGAATCAGACCACAAATACCGTGTTGCACATTGGTTAGAAGAAATAGCAAGATCTATAGTTAGTTTTAAACTTTCTGGAAAAACAAATTTAGCGCTTTCTAAAAACGACCAATTAGTCACCGATTATTTAGACGCAAGAGAATCTCACTTTAAAGTACTGGTTATGCAATTTATGCAATTAATTGGTTTTAAAGTCTTAGTAACATTTGGACTTTTAGTTATTGGTGGTGCATTGGTTTTAAATCAGCAAATGAATATTGGTCAGTTTGTTGCTGCCGAAATTATTATTCTATTAGTAATTAATTCTGTAGAAAAATTAATACTTGGTTTAGAAACGTTTTATGATGTGCTAACTTCTATTGAAAAATTAGGAAAAGTAGTTGATAAAGAAATAGAGCCACAAGATGGCGAGGTTATAGATTTTGACAATAAAGAATTCAATTTAGAATTTGAAAACATCTATTATGAAGTGCCTGATAAAGAAACACCTATCCTGCAAAATATTAACTTTAAAATTAACAATAAAGATAGAATTTTAGTTAACGGGACAAATGGATCTGGTAAGACAAGTTTATTAAAACTAATATCTGGCATCATCCAACCAACAAAAGGAAATGTTTTTGTTAATAATCATTCTCTTGTTAGTTTAAATCTTAATCAATATCGTGCACATTTAGGGCAAACACTAGAAGAAGAAACTCCTTTTGAAGGTACGTTAAAAGATAATATTACTTTTGGTGATCCGTCAATATCAAAGTCAGACTTAGATTGGGCAATACAAAGTGTAGGATTATCTAATTATGTTAAGCACTTACCAAAAGGTTTAAATACTATTTTACGTCCAGAAGGAAAAGAAATCTCTTACACTACAGCTAAAAAAATCATTTTAGCAAGAGCCATAATAAAAAAGCCAAAACTATTAGTTTTAAAAGAACCATTAGATCATTTTGACCAAAAAGAAGCGTCAAAAATAATAGACTTTTTAATAGACAAAAAGCATGATTGGTCATTAATTGTTGTTAGCCAAAATCAACTTTGGGAAAACAAATTAAGTAAAGTAGTATCATTAGATAACGGTCAAATAATTAACAATAAATAAGATGTTAAATATTTCAAATAACAAGCTTGATAATAGGTTAGATTTAACCAAGTACGAGTGCGGTAAAAAAGCATTTGGTAAAGAGCATTTTAAAGCGTTTAATCGCTTTTTGGTAACTTTTGGTGTTGTAGGTATAATAATATTATTTTTACCATGGACCCAAAATATAACAGCAGCAGGTAAAGTTACAACCTTAACACCAGATCAACGTCCACAAACCATACAATCTCCTATACCTGGTCGTATAGAAAAATGGTATGTAAGAGAAGGTGATTTTGTAAAAAAAGGAGACACAATTATTCATATTTCTGAAATAAAAAATGAATATTTTGATCCTAATTTAGTTGAAAGAACCGATCAACAAATAAAAGCTAAATCTTCTTCAGTTTCATCTTACAGCGAAAAAGTTAAAGCGCTTAACACACAAATAGCTGCTTTAAGTAACGAAAGAAAGTTAAAGTTGCAACAAGCAGAAAACAAATTATTACAAGCCAGATTAAAAACCAAAAGTGATAGTATAGATTTTGAGGCTGCAAAAACAAATCTAAACATTGCCGAAACCCAATTTAATCGTACACAACAATTACAGTCAGAAGGTTTAAAAGCAATTACAGATGTAGAAGCTAAACGATTAAAATTACAAGAAACTCAAGCAAAATTAATATCGCAAGAAAATAAATTTTTAGCATCTAAAAATGAAATTATCAACGCACAAGTAGAGCTAAATCGTATAGATGCCGAATATGCAGATAAAATTTCAAAAGCAAGAAGTGATAAATTTACTGCGCAATCTAATCAGTTTGACGCCGAAGCTCAAGTATCAAAATTAGAAAGCGACTACACAAATTATTCTATACGTAATGATATGTATTACATCAAAGCACCACAAGACGGTTTTATTAATAAAGCTATAAAAGGTGGTATTGGCGAAACTTTTAAAGAAGGAGAGCAATTAGTAGGTATTATGCCTTCTAAATATGATATAGCTATAGAAACATTTGTAGATCCAATAGATTTACCTTTAGTACATTTAGGAGAAGAATTTAGAGTACAGTTTGATGGTTGGCCTGCCATAATATTTAGCGGTTGGCCTAACGTATCTTATGGTACATACGGTGCAAAAGTGGTTGCTATAGAACGTTTTATAAGCCCAAACGGTAAGTTTAGAATACTATTAGCTCCAGATGAAAATGATTATGATTGGCCAGAAGCTATTAGAGTTGGTTCTGGAGCCAGAACAATAGGTTTATTAGAAGATGTGCCTATTTGGTTTGAATTATGGCGACAGCTTAATGGTTTCCCTCCAAATTACTATCAACCTGAAGATGCATCAAACACAAAGACTAAAAAATAAAAATGAAAAACACATTTATTTTCATATTTAGCCTCTTACCTATCCTATTACTAGGTCAAACTTTAGATAGTTTAAGTTATACCGAATATTTAGGTTATGTAAAACAATATCATCCCATAGCAAAACAAGCAGATTTAAAGTTAGCATCTGGTGAAGCGACTTTACTAAAAGCTCGTGGAGGATTTGACCCTAAAGTTGAAGGTAGTTTTAACGAAAAAGACTACAAAAACACAGAATATTACGAAAGACTAAATGCAACTTTTAAAGTCCCAACATGGTACGGTATAGAGTTAAAAGCAAACTTTGAAGAAAACTCAGGATACTATTTAAATCCTGAAAATACAGTTCCTGAAGATGGCTTATTTAGTGCTGGTATAGCTTTTTCGGTTGGACAAGGATTATTTATTAATAAAAGAATGGCAGATTTAAGAAAAGCCAAATTTTTTAGAGAACAAACTGTTGCAGAGCGTAAACTAATGGTTAATGAGGTTATTTATAATGCTTCTTTAGCTTATTTTAATTGGGTTCAAGCCTATAATGAAACTAAAATTTATGAGAGTTTTTTAAATAACGCTACTACAAGATTTAATGGTGTAAAATCAAGTGTTTTAGCTGGCGATAAAGCAGCTATTGATAGTTTAGAGTCTGGCATAACAGTAAAAAACAGAAAATTAGAATTAGAACAAGCTAAAGTTAAATTAATGAAAGCAAGACTTGAAGCTTCAAATTACATTTGGCTAAACCAAACACCTGTAGATATTAGCGAAACTATAAAACCAGTAACAATTAATGAAGAAGAAATTGATAATGTTTTAGCTTTAAATCAATTAGAAAGTTTTCAATTAAATAATCATCCAAAACTAATTGCTTTACAAAGAAAAATAGATGGTTTAGGCGTAGATCAAAAATTAAAAGCTAATAAATTACTACCTAAAATAGATTTAGAATATAACTTTTTAACCGAAACACCAGATATTTCAAATTCCTTTAATTCATCAGCATACAAAGCAAAAATAAGTGCTGCTTTTCCTTTGTTTTTAAGGAAAGAACGTGGTGATTTGAAGTTGTCTAAACTAAAAGTACAAGATGCTAATTTTGAATTGTCGGATACCGAACTTCAATTGAAAAACAAAATAGACGCTATAACAAACGAGTTAGAATCTTACATTATTCAAAATGAACTTATCAAAGATATAGTAAAAGATTACGATACTATGTTAAGTGCAGAAGAACGTAAGTTTAGTTTTGGTGAAAGCTCTGTGTTTTTAATCAACACACGCGAAAATAAACTGATAGAAGTTCAGGTAAAAGCCATACAACTACAAAATAAGTTTCTTTCAACTAAAGCAAAATTATTTAATAGTTTAGGTGTATTACCTAATTAGATTTTTTTGAATTTGTTTGTGTAGAATCTTTAGCTTTTTCTTCTTGTCCAACGCTTTGAGATTTTAGTTTTAGCGGACTTTCCTTTTCTTTAACAACTGTAATCGTAGCTTTTACACCGGTTGCTAAATTCCATTGATTTGCTGCTATAATGTTTCCAAATTCATCTAAAATTTGAAATTCAGCAGTATTTGGACCAGAAGTTCCTTGGTTTAAAGCTAAGAAATCTATCTCGTTAATACCTTCATCTAAAGGTAATAATAGACCATTAAATCCAGAAGTCAAAACGACACTTGGTACAACAATATCTTTGTTTATAAACACTCTAATCATATCGCCATCAGGATATTGATGATCACGGTAAATAATGTTTACGGCTTTTGCTGTGGTACGATATTCACCTAAAAACTGATTAACTAAGCTACCGTTATTACTTTTTTCGTCGTCCTCTTTAAATTTTAATTGCCTATCCAGCTGCTTTTTAAATAATTCACCAGGATTTCTCAAATTATTTTTTTCTACCATAGAAAATTCTTTTTTAGGTAGAGCTTCTGTTTTAGCTTCTTTTGGTGCAGTTACTACATTATCGTTATCGTCTGGCTTAATATCATTCTCCTCTTCTTCAACAGGTTCAATAATTAACTCAGGATCATCTTTTGGATCTTCAGTGTCTTCAGCAGGTATTGCAATACCAATTCTTTCACTATCAATTTGCGAAACACTTGATACTGTAATTGAAAAAAATATTAAGAATGAAATTAAAATCTTCATGTTTAAATTAATTGGTACTAAATTAATTCAAAAACTATACCTAAATACTAAAATTATATTAATCCTTGTTAATTTACTATTAATACTATAAGCAATAAGGTTTTTATTAATTTTTTTACAATCTACATAAATGTTAAAAATTGTTAAAACAGTATTATGTTATACAAAGTACTGTAACATTTTTGTTTTATACTCGTCATATAGGTGTAAATCATTTTAAATCAATCAAATAAAAACTATTAATTATGAGAACTTTAAACAACAATCAATTATCAGAAACATTAAGAGGAACAAAAAGTAACGTTTGGAATAGCAAAAGACGATATAGACACTAAGCAAATAACAACTAAACCAAGAATCATGAAAACATCAACAGTTATACGAAGACTAAATCAAAATACATTATCTAATGTACATTGTAGCAGAGAAATTTTTAGGTTTAGTTGTACAAAAAACGGATTATGGCGAGGCGTTAAACGCTATGCACATTAATAAAAAAGCAAGTGAATCTCACTTGCTTTTTTATTTTAATAGTCTAATAATTTTAATAATTCTTCTTCAAATTTTCCTTTTGCTAAATACTGCTCTTCTAACTGATTTATAAAAGGAATTGGCGTATCCAAACTAGCAACACGCTTTACTGGTGCATCTAAATATTCAAAACAATGTTCCATTATTAAAGATGAAATATCACTAGCAATACCACCAAATAAAGAGTCTTCTTGCAGAATAATAGCTTTACCTGTTTTTTTAACAGAAGTATAGATAGCTTCTGTATCTAACGGTTGCAGTGTTCTTAAATCTATAACATCTGCTGAGATATTAGGATGAGCATCTAATGTATTTAAAGCCCAATGTACTGCTGCACCGTAAGCAATAATTGTTATGTCATTACCTTCTTTTAATAATGAAGCTTTGCCAAATGGTAGTGTGTAGTAATCGGTTGGTACATCTTGTCTAATACTTCTATATAACGCTTTGTGTTCAAAGAATAATACAGGATTTGGATCATTAATAGCAGTAGCTAATAAACCTTTTGCATCATAAGGAAACGCTGGAAACACAACTTTTAAGCCTGGTGTTTTTGTAAACCAAGCTTCATTAGTTTGACTATGAAATGGTCCTGCAGCAACACCTGCACCACATGGCATACGTAATACCACATCTGCATTTTGGCTCCAACGGTAATGAGATTTTGCTAAATAGTTTACTACTGGATTAAAACCTGAGGTTACAAAGTCACTAAACTGTAGCTCTACAACACTTTTAATACCGGCAATACTTAATCCCATTGCAGATTCTATAATAGCAGATTCACAAATAGGAGTATTACGCACACGCTCTTTACCAAAAGCTTCAACAAAGCCTTCTGTTATTTTAAAAACACCACCATATTCTGCAACATCTTGTCCCATAATTACAAGATCTTTATGACGTTGCATAGATTGTTTTAACCCTTCAGAAATAGCATCAACTAAACGTAATTCTGACGTGTTTTCTTTTGGTTTAACTTCTTGATATTTAATCTCTTGAAAAACATCATTTAATTCAGTACTTAAATTTGGCGTGATTGGTTCTTCCGCGAAAGCGATTTCTAAATGTTCGTTTATTTCGTGGATAATATCTTCTTTAATTTTAACCTCGTCTTCATCGGTTAAAACACCTTCATTTTTTAAAAATTCTTGATAGTTCTCAATTGGATCTTTTTTAGCCCATTGATCCATCAAGTCTTGAGGTACGTATTTGGTGCCACTAGCCTCTTCATGACCACGCATTCTAAAGGTTTTAAATTCAATTAATACAGGACGTGGATTTTTACGGATGCTTTCTGTAATTTCAGAAATTTTTGTGTAAACCTCTAAAATATTATTACCATCAATAATGTGGCTTTCCATACCGTAACCAATAGCACGGTCTGCTAAATTCTCGCAATTATATTGCTCTTTTGTAGGTGTAGATAAACCGTAACCGTTGTTTTCTATACAAAATAACACTGGTAATTGCCATACAGAAGCAACGTTTAAGGCTTCGTGTATATCGCCTTCACTAGTTCCGCCTTCACCTGTAAATACTGTAGTTACTTGATTTTTATTTTTTAGTTTAGAAGCTAAAGCAATACCGTCTGCCACACCAAATTGTGGTCCTAAATGGCTAATCATACCTACAATTTTATATTGCTGTGTACCAAAATGAAAACTTCTGTCTCTACCTTTTGTAAATCCATTAGCTTTTCCTTGCCACTGCGAGAATAAACGGTATAACGGGATGTTTCTTGTTGTAAAAACACCTAAGTTACGGTGCATTGGTAAAATATACTCTTCGTATTGCATAGCAGATGTTACTCCTACCGCTATGGCTTCTTGCCCAATACCAGAAAACCATTTACTTATTTTACCTTGTCTAAGCAAAATAAGCATCTTTTCTTCAATTAATCTAGGTTTTAGTAAACGCTTGTAAAGATCTAACAGCGTATCGTTATTTAGGGTTGATTTGTCAAATTTCATTAATAAGCTTTCAAAATTGAAAATATGATAATATATACTATGCCAAATATAGTATAATTACGAATAAAATAAACTACTGTTTTTGCTTAGTTTTCGTTACATTTGTAGTTAGAAGATTATAATTTTTACACATTATGAATAAAATACCAAGTGTTAATTTAGAGGATTTTCTATCTGATGATCCTAAGAGAAAACAAAAATTTGTAGATGAAATTGGAAAAGCTTACGAAGAGATAGGTTTTGTAGCGCTTAAAGGTCATTTTTTAGACGATAAATTAGTAGACGATTTATATGCTGAAATAAAGAACTTTTTTGAATTACCTGTAGAAACTAAGCAGAAATACGAAATACCTGGCATTGGCGGACAACGTGGTTATGTGTCTTTTGGAAAAGAAAGTGCAAAAGGTAAAAAAGAAGGCGACTTAAAAGAGTTTTGGCATTTTGGACAATATGTAGAAGACGATCCACAACGCGCTAAAGAATATCCAGAAAATGTAGAAGTTAAAGAAGTTCCTAATTTTAATGTCGTTGGAAAAAAAGCATACCAAACTTTAGAAAAAACGGCTAAGTATGTATTACGTGCTTTAGCGCTTCATTTAGGTTTAGAAGAAACTTATTTTGATAATTATATCCATAACGGAAATTCAATTTTAAGACCAATTCATTACCCACCAATTACTCAAGAACCAGATAATGCGGTTCGTGCAGCAGCACATGGTGATATTAATTTAATCACTTTATTAATGGGTGCACAAGGTCGTGGTTTACAAGTTCAAAACCATAACGGAGATTGGATTGATGCTATTGCTGAACCTGATGAATTAATGATTAACGTTGGTGATATGTTATCACGTCACACCAATAACAGATTAAAATCTACAATTCACCGTGTTGTTAATCCTCCAAGAGAATTATGGGGTACATCTCGCTACTCTATTCCATTCTTTATGCATCCAGTTAGCGAAATGAAATTAGATGTATTAGATAGTTGTGTAGACGAAAACAACCCTAAGCAATATGAAGATATTACTGCTGGAGAATTTTTAGACCAACGATTAAGAGAATTAGGATTAAAAAAATAGTTTTCAGTCGCAGTCACAATTGTTTCTTCTAAATAATTGTGACTGCAAACTGATACTGTAAACTAAACAACATGGATTTACAAGACCAATTAAAAAATCTATTTCCTGATCACGTCCCTGAAGAAACCGAAGAACAGCAAGAAGAAAGCAATATTTGGTTACAAGATGACCCTATAATTTGTAAATACGAAAAACGTAAAGGAAAACCCATTACAATTTTAGAAGGATATACTGGTGCTGATGAAGATTTTAAACTACTAGCCAAAGAGTTAAAACAAAAACTAAGCGTTGGAGGTAGTTTTAAAAACGATAAAATTATTATTCAAGGTGATTATCGTGATAAAATTATGGAAATATTAAAAGATAAAGGCTTTAATGTAAAACGTGTTGGAGGCTAATTATGGGTAAAAAAACGCTTCATATTACAAATGGTGGTGTATTAACAGAGTATTTAACCAAATTAGATTTTGAAGGCGACATGCTAACATGGCATGAAATGTTGTGCGTTGGACCTACTACAAAAGAAATAGATAATGATTATTTTTTCAGTATTAGAAAAAATTTTATCGAGTCTACTTATAATATTCCTTACAAAGCAGAAGTTTTTAAAAAAGAGCTAGATAAACTTTCAGAATTAGAAAGTTACGAAGAAGTTATCCTTTGGTTTGAATATGACCTGTTTTGCCATATCAATATGATAGCCGCAATAAGTCTTCTAAAACAAAAAAAATGTCAATTACCTATTTACTTAGTTAATTGTGGGAAAATTGAAGGAGAAAAACAACTAAAAGGCTTTGGAGAATTAACTCCAAAACAAATTAATTTTAATTACGAAAACCGTATTCAATTAAATGTAGACGATATAGCTTTTGCACAAAAGGCTTGGCGTATATATTGCGAAAACAACCATAACTTATTAAAAGAATTAATTATACGTCCATCTAATTACATTTACATGAGCAATTGTTTAAAAGCGCACATGAAACGTTTTCCAGATACAAGATCAGGATTAAATATGATGGAGTATAATCTTTTAAAGCTAATTAATGAGTATAAAATAAAAGATCGCCATCATTTACTTGGTTATGGCTTGCATTATCAAGGTTATTACGGTTATGGAGATATTCAAATAAAAAGAATAATTGATAATATTTCAATATTCTATGACGAAAAAGAAGAGCAGTTAACCCTTAACAGAAACGGACATTTAGCTTTAGAGCACCAAAAAAACTTCTTTGAAGAAATGAAATCAGACTTCCAATTTGGAGGTGTAAAAAAGTCAGATTTTCAGTATTTAAAAACTGAAAGTAAATTAGTTAATACCATCAAATAATGGCAATACAAGAATCAGAACTAATCTTAAATCCAGATGGTAGTGTTTACCACCTTAATTTAAAACCAGAACATATATCAGATACCATCATCTTTGTTGGTGATCAAGACCGAGTAGAAAAAATAACAAAACACTTTGACAGCATTGAAGTTTCTATTCAAAAAAGAGAATTTAAAACACAAACGGGCACTTACAAAGGAAAACGCTTAACCGTTATTTCTACTGGTATTGGACCAGATAATATAGATATTGTTTTAAACGAATTAGACGCTTTAGTAAACATCGATTTAAAGACTAGACAAGCAAAAGAACAATTAACATCACTTAACATTGTTCGTGTTGGTACATCTGGCTCTTTGCAGGCAGATATCCCTGTAGATTCTTTTGTAATGGCGTCTCACGGTTTAGATTTAAACGGAATGCTTCACTTCTATCAAATTGATAAAATAAGCAATCCATACATTGAAGATGCTTTTATAAAATTCACAAATTGGGATAGCAAAAAAGCACGTCCAATTATCATTAATAATAGCGAAGCTTTAGAAAAACAATTTGAAGGTCCTAATGTATTTAAAGGCATGACAGCAACTGCTGGTGGATTTTACGGTCCGCAAGGTCGTGTGTTGCGTTTACCGCTTTTTGATGCCGAATTAAATCATAAAATGGACACGTTTAAACATGACGGTTTTAGAGTGACTAACCTAGAGATGGAAACCTCAGTGATTTATGGTTTATCAAAACTTTTAGGTCATAATGCATTGTCACTTAACGCTATAATTGCTAATCGTGCCAACGGTACTTTCAGCAAAGACCCAAAACAAGTGGTCGAAAATTTAATAGAATACACACTTAATAAGTTTGTAGAGTAATCTAACTTTATAAGTATTTTTAAGGGTTTCGCTTTCGCGGAAAAACTGAAGTAAATAAAATGAAACAAATAAACATTGGTGGCGTACCAGAACATTTTAATCTGGCTTGGTATTTAGGCTTAAAACATGGCGAATATAAAGATGCAGGAATCAATCTGCGTTGGAAAGATTATTTTGGAGGTACTGGCGCAATGAATAAAGGCTTACGCGATGGTGATATCGATATGGCTGTAATCCTTACCGAAGGAATTGTAAAAGACATCATAGACGGTAATCCATCTAAAATTGTTCAAGTATTTGTAGAGTCGCCATTAATTTGGGGCATTCACGTAGCTGCACAATCAGATTATAATAAAATTGAAGACCTTAAAGGCACAAAAGCAGCCATAAGTAGATACGGATCAGGTTCGCATTTAATGGCTTATGTTAATGCAAAAAATAATGATTGGAATTTAGAAACCGATCTTAATTTTGAAGTCATAAAAAACTTAGATGGCGCTGTAGAAGGTCTTACAGAAGGTAAAGCTGATTATTTTATGTGGGAAAAATTTACCACAAAACCTTTAGTAGATAACGGTACGTTTAGACGCGTTGGTAATTGTCCTTCGCCTTGGCCATGCTTTGTTATTGCAGTTAGAGAAGAGTTTTTAAAAACCAATAAAGAAGACGTAAAAACCATTTTAGATATTGTAAACGCTACGACGTCTGAGTTTAAAGACATACCAAGCATTGACCGCATGATTGCTAATAGATATGAGCAAGAATTAGAAGACGTACAAGAATGGTTAAGTCTAACCGAATGGAGTCAAGAAAACATCTCTAAAGCCACCATAAAAAAAGTACAAGATCAACTATTTGATTTAAATATTATAGAAGAAAAGTGGAGTTATAAAGACCTTGTTGCCGAATTGTAGAATATGAAAACAATTGTTAAAATATTCGGCTTAGCACTACTCTATCTTTTTATAGTTTATCTTTTAATTAAAATCTCCTTTTCTGTATTTGACTCAAAAACAAATACAACTGAATTATCATCAACACTTTGGTTTCAGCTCATAGTCTATTTTTTACCATTTGTCATTGTGATTTTGATTGGTAAACGTGTTTTGAAAAAATAATTTCTTCTTTTTTAAGCAACCATTGATTTATTTAAGCATCTAATAGAAAATTAATATAAATATAAATGAAAATAACATCTATAATTACTTTAATCACTATTTCTTTATGTGCTGGATTATGTTGTCCTGAAGAAGAAGAAAATTACAATTCAAACAATCATTATCTTGAAAATTATAACTTGGTTAAAATTCAAGATAATGTAACATCATTAAATTTAGGGGAAACATTATACATTAATACTTTAATTGAAAATCAACAAATAGATTCTCAAGAAAACACTTTTTTAATTTCAGACTTTGATTCTACTCAATATCCACTATCTTACGAATTAAGCCTTTATAGATTAAATAGTTACGGGAATTTAGATCAAGTCAACTTAAATGAAAACAGTATAGAAATACTTAATGGTCAAACTAACATTACAGAAAATAGTAACAATTCAAACATTATCGTTTTTCCATATTTACAAGGTAATCAATATGTTAATAGCTTTGGACTAACTCTACTTGATACAGGAACTTATTTTTTAGGGCGAAATAACTTTTATAATAATGAGGGAACCTTTTTTATTTATTCAAATAATGAAAATGGTAGTGTGCAAATTACCACCAAAATTGTTAATTCTAATGTAGATGGATTGTATGAATTTGTTGTTGAATAACTATTTTTTTTACCAACTAATCATTTCTAACCCATTATCTTTCAAAATAGCATTTGTCTTACTAAAATGTTTATTCCCAAACCAATATCCGCGATTAGCACTTAAAGGTGATGGATGACCAGATGTTAAAATATGATGTTTTTTAGCATCAATCAGTTTGGCTTTTTTCTTAGCAAATCCGCCCCAAAGTAAAAATACAACACTTTCTTTGTGTTCACTTATGGTTTTGATTACAGTATCTGTAAAGGTTTCCCAACCATGTTTTTGATGGCTGCCAGCTTCATGCGCTCTAACAGTTAACGTTGCATTTAATAAAAACACACCTTGCTCTGCCCAACGTTCTAAATTTCCACTTTTTGGATATGTTTTTTTAACATCTGTTTCAATTTCTTTAAAAATATTAACTAAAGATGGCGGATGCGCAATACCATCATTAACACTAAAACACAATCCGTTGGCTTGATGGTAATTGTGATACGGATCTTGACCAATAATCACGACTTTTAATTGATCTAATGTACATTTTTTAAACGCATTAAATATTAAGTTTTCTGGCGGAAAGCATTGATATTCTCTATATTCTTCCTTTACAAATTCGGCTAATTTTTTAAAATACGGTTTATCAAATTCGTCTTGTAAAATAGCGTTCCAACTTGGGTTAATATCAACGTTCATAAGTTTGTAAATAAAATGGTAGTCTTCTAATTACTGAAGTGCTTTCAAAGATAAAAATAATACTATCTTTATTTTTTAAAAATGTTTGTCATTTCGATCTTAAGAAAGAAATTACAGCACTTATTGCAACAAGCTTTATGAGATATCTCACATGCTTTCGATATGACAAAATAAAATAAGTCATTTCGACTGAAAAGGAGAAATCGCATTATTTAAAAATCCTTAATGTGATGTCTCACTTACGTTCGACATGACAAAAAAAATTATTTGTCATGCAGAATTAGCCTGTGCTGAGCGCAGTCAAAGTGTCGAGGCATCTTTAAATTAAAAACAATTCTCAAATTATAGTTAGTATTTAATACATATGAAAAAACTAAAATTCCCTTCAGCCCAAACAATTTTACTAATCATTGCAGGATTAGTAACTTTATTAACTTGGGTTATTCCTGCAGGTAAATATGAAACTTTAGGCTATAACAGTGCTGACAACACATTTACTAAAACAGGTATCACTGAAACTGAAAATTTACCAGCAACTCAACAAACTTTAGAAAACTTAAATATTAAAATTCCTCTAGAAAAATTTACAAACGGAGATATTTATAAACCTATAAATATTCCAAATACATATCATCAATTAAAAGCCAAACCACAAGGCTTTTTTGATTTTGTAAAATCGCCAATTAAAGGAGTTATAGAAGCAGCAGATATTATTTTTTTAGTACTAATTATTGGAGGATTAATTGGTATTATTAATAGTACAGGAGCTTTTGATGCTGGTATTGGTTGGTTGGCTAATGCATTAAAAGGACGCGAATTTATCCTAATCATATTTGTAACAATATTGGTTGCTGCAGGAGGAACAACCTTTGGTTTTGCTGAAGAAACTATTGCCTTCTTCCCTATTTTAATCCCTGTATTTTTAGCAGCTAGATATGATGCTATTGTTGGTATTGCTTGTATCTTTTTAGGGAGTACAATTGGTACCATGTGTTCTACAATTAATCCGTTTAGCGTTATTATAGCAAGCGACGCTGCTGGTATTAGCTGGACAACAGGTATTTGGGGAAGGTTTATAATGCTTTTAGCATGTTTAACCATTTCATTAATATATATTAT
>Ga0105235_100191_pt1 | contig 23772 bp, 18 predicted proteins | sample Virmet3819_2500_FD_90059 | JGI IMG/M metagenome (GOLD analysis project Ga0105235, IMG submission 90059) | Marine viral communities from the Southern Atlantic ocean transect to study dissolved organic matter and carbon cycling - metaG 3819_2500 | ecosystem: Environmental > Aquatic > Marine >... | reverse complement strand
ATTCTGCGCCTTACCGCTATCTTAAAGCGGCTTCCTGAAGAAGAAATACACCAATTTGATAGTTTGGCTGACTGTGGCGGTGATTTTTCTGGTGGAAAGGTTGCCGGTGTACTCGCGCTTAAGATATCAAGCCAACCTATGGATTACATATTCCTTTTCAGAAACTCAGTTGTAGAGCAGGTGACATGGGCAGGTAATCCAGAAAAGCGAGTTGAACAAAAAGGGGAAGAGAAGATCCTCACCCCAAGAGCAAGCTTTGACAAGTGGATCGAATATAATGAATTTAAGTCGATTCCGTGGACTACATTAGATATAGAACGGGCTAAATCCATTCGCCTTGGGGTTATGGAGCTGACGATCCGCCATCTCCATGAGAAAGAAGCATTACAGCGAGAGGCTAAAAAAAGGCTGGAACTGCTCATAGGAGAGCTTAACCATCGCGTTAGAAATATTTTAAACTTAGTGAGCGCTATTATCGGACAAACGTCTCAGCATAAAAAAAATATCAATGACTTTGTAAGCTCTCTGTCGTCCCGTATTTCAGCGTTAGCTTTGGGTCATGATCAACTTACTCACGCCTCATACAACAGTATTCATTTTCGGCAGTTGCTCAATAACGAGTTGAAAGCGTACATGGTCAACGAATCATCGTTCCATATTGAAGGCCCTGAAATCAAACTAAAGCCGTATGCAGTAACGCCCATTGTCCTTGTTTTCCATGAAATGATCACGAATGCTGCAAAGTACGGTGCGTTAAGCGCAACAAGTAATGACGGCAGGGTGTCAATCACTTGGGAGCTTAATAATAAGGGCTGCAAGATATTCTGGAAAGAACTTGGCGGCCCTCCTTTACATAGTCTAGGGGAAGATAGTTTTGGAATGACGGTTATTAAATCTGTTATTCCACATGAACTAAAAGGCCGAACTGAAATTAAGCCAACGATAACGGGCCTCACCGCAGAATTTTTGATACCCAGCAAATATATAGAGCTCGAAGACACTTATCTAATTGATGAACACGATGAAGGTAACAACAGAGCTATTAAAGCTAATAACATAGAGAGTCCTAAGCCACTTTCTAGCGCCTTTATTGTAGAAGATAACTTGCTTATTTCTCTAGATTTGAAGAAACACCTCAAAAAAATGGGGCTCGAGCAAATTGAAATTTTTGGAGATATTGCCAGTGTCCGAGCTGCTTTGGCGAAGAGTCGACCATCAATGATGTTTTTAGACGTACATTTGGGGCATGAAAATACCTTCCAATTGGGAGGAGAGATAGCGAAACTATCTATCCCATTTATATTTATAACAGGTTACGGCGCCGCAATTGATTTACCCTATGAGCTTAAAGATGTGACTGTGTTAACAAAACCTGTTGATACCGGTCTTTTAAAACAATCAATAGAAGCCTTCGGCTTTGAGGTGTGACGTAGTGACAAAAATAATGGCTCCGTCAGTAGTCATAGTCGAAGACAGTCTCGTCGAGATTATGAATATCCAAAACATACTCGCGGAAGCTGATATACGGGTCTTAGGCACTGCGATAAATACCGAACAACTTTTTGCGTTAATAGAAAAAGAAAGCCCTGATTTGATCCTCATGGATATAAACCTAGGCGGAGGTGAATCGGGTATAGACATTGCAAGGTTAGTTGCTGAACAGTTCGCGGTTCCCATCGTTTTTACTACTTCATATTGTGACGACACCACTATCTCTAATGCTTTAAAAGTGTCGCCCTATGGTTATCTCGTTAAACCCTATGGCGCATTGGCATTAACAACGACAATATTAGTCGCCCTTGAAAGAAAAAGAATTGAGCATGAACTCGCCTCGTCGAACCGCCGTTTTGCCATGGCGTCAGATATGGCGAAACTGGGAGTGTTAGAAATTGATAGCGCCTCTCGCTCTATAATCATTGAGAGTGTAGATAACCTTTTTGATTTTCCTAGAAAGCTCACCGTAGAGAAATTCCTTTCTTTGTTTACTGACGAGCAGCGCTTAGAAATGGCAGAAGCAATAAGGCTCAAGACTAATTATTTAACGACTCTGCAGTTAAAAATTGCTGGAAGAGAAACTCGTTGGTACCAGGTTGTCTTATCTGATGTAGTGTGGGAGAAGGACTATGTGCAAATTGGTGCTATTCAGGATATTTCAATTCTGCAACATGCTCAGTCTAACCTGACCATCGCAGATCGGGTTGTTAGTGAAATTAAAGAAGGGGTGCTGGTTTATGATGCGAACGGGTCAATAGTTAAGGCTAACAAAGCGTTGTGCGAAATGCTTGGCTGCGAGCCGAGTGAGCTTATCTCACAGGATATAAATAAAATTTTCCCCAAAGAGCGCAAACACGACCCCCGTCCCGATTACCTAATGGATGGGTTAAGAACAGATCTCACCATCGTAAATGAAGGGCGTAGGTATCATTTAGTTATGTCAGTCACGTCTTTCGATAATGGCAGTGGAGAAACTCACTTTGTTGCTATTTTGACCGATGTCTCAGACCTCAAGTCATCGGAAAACCAATTAAAGCTTTTAGCGTTTACCGACGCACTCACTGGGGCAGGCAACCGCAACCATTTAAATAATCTAGTAGAAACGTTCAGTGAGTCCTGCGAACCATTTTCAATTATTTTTATTGATATTGATGAATTCAAACTCATTAACGACACCCATGGTCACGAGGTAGGCGATGAAATCCTCAGAACTTGTGCCAGCCGTTTCAAAGCAGCAATTCGGCAAGACGACTCCGTCTTCAGATTCGGTGGTGATGAGTTTGTAGTTGTTACAGGTACTACATGTGAAAAGCATTTGAGTAACGTGACTTTCAGGCTGTCAAAATGTTTTAGCAAATCTTTCAAAACATCATCGGGCAGCTTTAATATCTCGGCAAGTATAGGCGTGGCCACCTCGACAGGTAACATCCCTGCTGTTGATTTATTAAAAAATGCTGACATAGCTATGTTCTCAGCTAAACAAAACGGAAAAAATAACACAGTCGTATTCAGTGAAGACTTATCTAAAAACATAGAGTACCAACTGTTTATCCAGCAAGGGCTAAAAAGCGCAATTCAGAATAAACAAATCACCGCCTACTATCAGCCTATTATCGGGGCTAAAGGAGAAATAATAGCCATTGAAGCGCTTGCCAGATGGTACATTCCTAGCCACGGTCCTATTAGCCCAGATAAGTTTATTCCCATTGCTGAGCGCTCGAATCACATCCATGACATCGGTCTACTAATGTTGGATGAGGTTTGCTTTGCAATTAAAACCATCGATCGCTGGGGTTTCTCAAACGTAAGATTTAATTTAAATATGTCAGCTGTACAGCTTCAAAATTCAGGAATAATCGACCTGTTTGCGGAACGCTTCGCCTTTCATAATATTTCCGCAAAACGAATTGTTATAGAAATCACGGAATCAACCTTACAAAGTGAGAAAGCACGGGAGGTGCTAACAGCTATCAAGCAGCTAGGTGTTACAATTTCAATCGATGATTTTGGCACTGGTTTCTCATGCATCTCAGAACTTGCGGACGAAGCTTATGATTCGATAAAAATAGACCGTTCATTGCTGCCAGACTTTCCTCTTGAGACTAGAGGGGAACTACGAAGATCGCTCATTATCGAAAATGTAGTCTCAATGTGTGAAAAACTTGGAATGCCTTGTACTCTAGAGGGATTAGAAACTGCTGAACAGGTCAACTTTGCGAAGAAAATTGGTGCTCGTGCTATGCAAGGCTTTTACTTCAGTAAACCTCTTAGCTTGGAAGGGCTAATGGAGTTTCTTCAGGCCGAGTTTGCAACGAGAACCGTAAATGTTTAGCGCGACTAGCCTTCAGAAATAAACCAAGCTAGTAATGCCCATTATTAAAGGAGCGCGAGAACTTAACGTTGGTATTTTGATTTTTTACCCTTGAGTTTTGCATCAATGCCAATCTCATATAAGTTTTTGAGTATGTAGATAATTCCACTATACTGCTCAGCAAATTCAGACGGTTTCAATCAGTACAACATATCGCACGGATTGGTATTAGATGCGAGATTGGTCTTATTTCTTATATTATTCGTTATATTACTGTCGCCATCATTCCCAAACTGCGTAATGCTGCTTCTTACTAATCAAATTCAGGGAAATGATGTGTCGGCACACTTTTACCTAAGATAGAGGGTTTTTAGTAGTGCTAAGGAAAGGCTTAGTTATCACCACGGTTATTCTTCTTCCTATTGCCGCCGTGGCATTTTTTATGAGTGTGCATGAACTGTTTAAAATGAAAACAGTGACAGTCGATCCAAAACTTAAAGAAATATCAGGCATTGAATTCGATAAGTACAAAAGACTTTGGGCTATCAACGACAGTGGTGACGGACCCATTCTCTACATGCTCAATAAAGATGGTACGATAGAAAGAGAAGTTACGGTTACCAATGCAAAAAATGTCGATTGGGAAGATATGACTCAAAATAGTTTTGGTCATTTCTTTTTAGGCGACTTCGGGAATAATGACAATAGGCGCCGTTGGCTTACGATCTATAAAATCGAAAATCCCATTGATATAAAAACAGATACTACCGAAGCTGAAATTATAAAATTTACTTATCCGGAAATGGGAAAAGGCAAAGTTAAACCCCAAGATAAGAATTACGACCTAGAAGCCTTTGTTGAATATAAACGAAATCTTTATTTATTTACCAAAAACAGAACTCAGCCTTTTGATGGTATAACGAAGCTTTACAAGGTAGGTGATCATGCCGCCAACTTTGATGCACAGCTTATTGGCGAGTTTAAAACCTGTACCACGCTTGAAAAATTATGCTGGATAACCTCTGCTGCAATTAGTCCAGACAGAACAAAACTCGTATTACTAGACTCTACCAGTTTATGGCTGTTTGAAAATTTCGAAGGTGATAACTTCTTCAGTGGAGACGTGTCTCGCATCGACCTAGGCGTAGTCACACAAAAAGAGGCGGTTACTTTCTACGATAACAATACGCTGGTTTTTACAGATGAAGAGTATAAAGGGTTATTTGGTGGAAATGTGTATGAAGTTAAACTCGACCAAGCCAAGCGTAACGTGATTAAATACCGCGATAGACTAAAACGAGATAGCGAAGGCGCAGAACCAAAGCGCGGATCCTCTCAACTAGAAAAAGCACCGAAGCAGTAGATATTATGAAGTTCAGTCCCTTACTTTCAGAATTAATTCAGGCCCTAACTTGCTTACCTGGTGTTGGTAATAAAAGCGCGCAACGAATGGCGTTTCACCTTCTAGAGCGAAATCGCACGGGTGCTATTGATTTAAGCAATGTGCTTCATAATGCCATGGAGCATATTCATCACTGCAAGCGCTGTAGAACCTTTACTGAAGACGAACTATGTGACATATGCCGTCATCCCGAGCGAGAAGCAAGCGGCCTTCTGTGCATTGTAGAAAGCCCGCAAGATGTTTTAGCAATTGAGCAAACGTTAAGTTACAAAGGCCAATACTTTGTGCTTATGGGGCACTTATCACCTATTGACGGCGTAGGGCCCGAAGAAATAGGGTTAACAGAATTAGAAGCACGCCTTGGTGCGGGTGGAATTAATGAGGTGATCCTTGCTACCAATCCGACAGTGGAAGGAGAGGCGACGGCGCACTACATAGCACAACTTTGTGCAAGCCACAGTGTTGATGCTTCTCGTATTGCCCATGGCGTGCCAGTTGGCGGAGAGCTCGAGTATATTGACGGCAATACGCTAACCCATGCGTTTTCAGGCCGCCGTAAGCTTTAGTTTTAAAGCGTCGCGTTTTTCTATGAGTAAAGTAGAACGCGATTTTCTTCCTATTCGCCTATTGCTTTTTGGGCGACTCCCTCTTAATCGTTTGTAAAACAGCCTACGCCACTCGTTCTCATTAAAAAATCTCCCAATTGAAGATAAATTTTCGTTCTAAACGTTGAAAAGTACGTTGAGCGACCTTACCTGATTAACATCAAACGTGATCCATTCAACGAGGAGATATTGGATTATGGCTGAAGCAGCCCAAAAAGAAACCCACGGTTTTCAAACAGAAGTAAAACAGCTTCTTCAACTGATGATTCACTCTTTGTATTCAAACAAAGAAATTTTTCTACGCGAGCTGGTCTCAAACGCGGCAGATGCTGCAGACAAACTGCGCTTTCGTGCGCTAGAAAATGATAGCCTGTATGAAAATGATGGTGAATTAAACGTAAAGCTGAGCGTCGATAAAGAGGCGAACACGGTAACGATTACCGATAACGGTATTGGTATGACTCGCGATGAAGTAATCGCGAATTTAGGCACCATCGCAAAATCTGGCACTAAAGACTTCTTCAGCAAGCTTTCTGGCGATAGCGCGAAAGACTCGCAGCTTATTGGTCAGTTCGGTGTAGGCTTCTACTCAGCGTTTATCGTTGCAGACAAAGTGACGGTTCGTACTCGTGCAGCTGGCGCTGATGCCTCTACCGGTGTTGAATGGGTTTCAGACGGTGAAGGTGAATTCACCATCGCGGAAATCAACAAGCCTACGCGCGGTACAGAAATTACGCTTCATTTACGTGAAGACGAAAAAGAATTTGCCGACACATGGCGCCTTCGCTCTATCGTAAGCAAATATTCTGACCACATTAGCATTCCTGTGCAAATGTGGAAGGACGAAGTGCCAGAGAGGGAAGGTCCGGACGGCGAAAAAATAGAAGCTCAGCCTGGTGAGTGGGAAGTGGTTAACAAAGCCACCGCGCTTTGGACTCGTGAAAAGTCTGATATTACTGACGAAGAATACAACGAATTCTACAAGCATATTTCTCACGACTTCGCTGATCCGCTAGCATGGGCACACAACAAAGTAGAAGGTAAAACAGAGTACACTAGCCTGCTTTACATACCTTCTAAAGCGCCGTTCGACATGTGGAACCGCGACCAAAACCATGGTCTTAAGCTTTACGTCCAACGCGTTTTCATCATGGATGACGCAGAGCAGTTTATGCCGACCTATCTGCGCTTTGTTAAAGGTTTGCTAGATAGTAACGATCTACCGCTAAACGTGTCTCGTGAAATCCTTCAAGACAACAAGATTACCCAAGCACTGCGCCAAGGCTGTACAAAGCGCGTTTTACAAATGCTTGAGAAAATGGCCAAGAACGATAGTGAGAAATATCAAACGTTCTGGAACGAATTTGGTAATGTACTAAAAGAAGGTCCAGCGGAAGACTTTAGTAATCGCGAGAAGATTGCCGGACTATTGCGATTTGCATCTACCCATGGTGAATCTGACGCACAAACAGTTTCATTAGCTGATTATATTGAGCGCATGAAAGAAGGTCAGGACAAGATTTACTACGTGACTGCAGATAGCTTGCAAGCAGCGAAGTCTAGCCCACACCTTGAGATCTTCCGTAAGAAGGGAATCGAAGTACTGCTAATGGGCGAGCGCATTGACGAATGGTTAATGTCTCACCTAACTGAGTTTAATGAGAAGCAGTTTGTTTCTATCGCGAAAGGAAACTTAGATTTAGGCGACTTAGAAGACGAAGAATCTAAGAAAGCCCAGGAAGAAGCAGAAAAAGAAGTTGAAGGTGTACTCGAAAAAGCAAAAGCTGCGCTTGGTGATAAGGTAGTAGATGTTAAGTTTACACATCGTCTTACTGATTCACCTGCAGTGATCGTTGCTGACGATAACGGCATGACTACGCAAATGATGAAGCTGATGCAGGCGGCTGGCCAGACAGTGCCAGACGTGAAGTATCACTTCGAACTAAACCCTGAGCATAGCTTGGTTAAACTGCTTGCTGACACGCAAGATGAAGAGCTATTTAATCAGTGGGTAGGTGTGTTGTTCGACCAAGCTGCGCTATCAGAACAGGGCAGCTTAAAAGACCCTTCTAGTTTTGTTCAGAACTTGAACACTTTATTAATGAAGTTGGCCAAATAGCTGTTCGTTTCAACATACTTAAAAACCGATATCTCAGAGAGATATCGGTTTTTTTGCAAGGCTTTCAATTTATTAAATTTGATTTTTTGATTTAGCTAACCGTCTTGTGGAAATAGCAGCTACAGCAAGTAACAAGAGGTATGCACTAGCGGGTGCTGGGACTGATACATTTGTACAAGCTGGGTCATTCGGGTTCAATTGACAGAAGTCGAGAGTTTCCTGAAGTTTTGCTCGAGCAAAATTTTCAACAAATTCTTCAACGATCGATTGGTCGTTTGTGTTCAAGAAATTGAGATTAAAAAACTGGCCGCCATTATTTGTTGCTAGATTGATCAAGCTGGTATAAGCCGTACTCGGAACGACTGCATTAAACAAGGAGTTATTAGATTTAAGTAATGCATCTAATGTCGCCTCATTGTACTCAGTATCACCATTAGAATTTTCATCGGTATATACGATCATGTTTTTAACTGCGTCTGCACGGTAAGTTAGGTTGCCGCTTTCGGAACTTAGCGAATTGAGGGCATACGCTGTAGCATCGTAAGCGGGTTCTGTGCCGCCAGAAGCTACCAAGTTTGCTGCTGCGGTTGCGAAACCCGAAGCGTCAGTAAAGTCGGTAATAAGTCTGATTAAATCCCCCGATCTACCGTAACCGACCAGTGCGTAATTAGCGTCAATACCGCCTGCAGAAAGAATAGAAGCAAATAAGCCTATGTTATTACGCAGGTTGGCTTGAACTCCCCCCATTGAACCAGATTCATCTACGATCATAACGATGTCCGTTTTGATGACGGCTGCTTTAGCAACATTAGAGCATAATACCATGCTTGAAATGGTCAAAATTGCAATACTACTCCATTTGCGAATTTCTGACCAAGTTGTAGTATTTTCTTTCATCTATTTATTCCTTTTTTAAAGAGATGTTGAGAGCCTTGCAACGGTTTTTTAGCATGAAATGTGCCTAAATATTAATCTATACTAATCAATGTGCTAATGTTTACTTCTGAATTTAAGCTAACGTTTTGTAAAAATTCCTGACGCTGCTTTTCTGTCAATTAAAGCTTAATGTTATCGAGAGAGTCTTATATTCATGTATTCATGTATTCATGTATTCATGAGGCGTTAGAGGCGCTTGGAATATTGATGGACTTAACGTCTCTATAAAATGGTAAAATCAAGAGAACTACGATGCAGTTCTCGTTAAAGAAACCGTGTTTCACAATGCTTCTTTTGAAGGAATGAAGCTGCTCCTATAAAAACCGCCTTACAAACTGTCTATAAATTAAACATATATTCGCCATTAGTCTTAAGATTAACAATACGGTACTCCTTACACTTGTCACCCCTGTGTTGAATGTGTAAAGTGCCCGAAGTAAAAAGTTTAAAAATCATAAGCGGAGAACGCACTCATGCGAATCATTCTTCTCGGCGCTCCTGGCGCGGGTAAGGGCACACAAGCTCAGTTCTTGATGGGCAAATATGGCATTCCACAAATTTCAACGGGCGATATGCTTCGTGCTGCGATTAAAGCGGGCACTGAGCTTGGTCTTGAAGCAAAGCGTGTAATGGATGAAGGTAAGCTTGTTTCTGATGAAATCATCATTGGTCTAGTTAAAGAGCGTATCGCTCAAGACGACTGTAAAGATGGCTTCTTGTTAGATGGTTTCCCTCGCACTATTCCACAAGCTGATGCAATGAAAGAAGCTGGTGTTTCTGTTGATCACTGCATTGAGTTTGACGTTCCAGACGATGTAATTGTAGAGCGCATGGGGGGCCGTCGTGTTCACCCTGCATCGGGCCGTGTATATCACGTGGTATATAACCCACCGAAGGTGGAAGGGAAAGATAACGAGACCGGCGATGACCTAATTGTTCGTGATGACGATAAGGAAGAAACGGTACGCAAGCGCCTTGCAATTTACCATGAGCAAACCAAGCCGCTTGTAAATTACTACAGCGCAGAAGCCGAAGCTGGAAACTGTGAGTACCATAAGCTAGACGGTACTCGCCAAGTTGAAGAAGTAAGTGCTGAACTTGCAGAGCGTTTAGGCTAATCGTCGACAACGTTTACAAAAGGTCGCTTATGCGGCCTTTTTTGTTGCTTGTAACTTACTAGCAGATAACGTTTAATTGCGTTCATGATGACGAGAACGCAACTGCCAATCATTTCATCGCGATACAACTATAACATGTGGAGTTAAGCATGGTTTTGCCAATCACGGCGTTTTACGCCAGCCTGCTGGGTATTTGTTACCTGTATTTGTCGTTTTTAGTTATTGGAGCCAGACGTCGCCACCAAGTAGGTATTGGAGATGGCGGTCATGAAGATCTTATTCGTCTGTCTAGAGCCCATGGTAATTTTAGTGAATACGTTCCTATTACGCTTATAATGATCGCGTGCTTCGAAGCCAATACGGGTCAAGTGTGGGCGGTTCACGCGCTAGGCAGTGCACTATTATTTGGTCGTGTGCTGCATGCCTATGGCCTAGGACGCCACTCTGGCGTTAGTTGGCAACGCTTCGCCGGTATGATTCTAACCTTCCTCGCTATGCTTTGTGCTGCCGTGGGTAACCTGGTGCTCATTCATTTTGGATTGTAAAATTAATCATAACAAGTTCCTTCAAACTGAATAGCTCGCTCGTGTGGTGGAATAAAAAAGCGCTCGGTGCATATAAAATGCATCGAGCGCTTTGTCTTCTTAGATACCTTTAGAAGCGGTAAGTTACTTTGGAGTAAACAAAACGGCCACGAGGGTTGTGTACACTGCCTACGTAACCATAAAGATCGCTATCGCCATCACCAATTGCAAACGGCGGCTCTTCATCTAGCAGGTTGTTTGAACCAATGACCAAGCGAAGATTATCGCTGTAGTTGTAACCAAATTGTAAGTCTACCAGCATTTGAGAATCAACGGTTCTAGACGTATTTTCCTCGAAATCTAATACACCGTCGAAATCAATATCTGGGGTGTCTTCAAACTCACCAATAAAGCTAATGTTTAGGTTGGCATCAAACGCGCCTTTTGACCAAGTAGTGCCGAACAACCAGCGGTGTTCTGGATAACCGTATTCGCCCGTATATTCTAAACCGTCTTTTTCAAACTTATTCATGTAAGACCAATCTAGGTTAAAGCGCACGTTACCGTATTCTTGCAATTCCATGCTGTAATTAGCACTGAAATCAACACCTGATGCTTCTTGTGATGAGACATTCTGATAGGTGTTGAAAATTTTCTGAATAACACCTAGTGACTCACCTTGCTGAGAGTCTAAACGAACACAGACTGTACTGTCTTGATTATTACATTCTGCATCGTAAACAAGACCGAACTGCTGCTCGTCGATTTTGTTATCTTGGGTAATACTCCATACATCAATGCTCAAACCGAGTTCTTGAATAGGTGCGTAGATCACACCAACGTTCCACGACTCTGACTCTTCTGCATCAAGATTAGGGTTACCCGCAAACTCGATATTGTAGTCTAGCGATTCACAGTCTTGACCCGTTGCCTCACAGCGATATTGGTCTACGAAGAATACGCTTTTCTGCGATGGACCAAGGCCAACTTGTGCAAGAGAGGGTGCTCTAAACCCTTGTGCCCATGAGCCGCGAACTGTGACTTCATCACTTGGTGCCCAACGTAATGCGATTTTAGGATTGGTTGTGCTGCCAAAGTCACTGTAATGATCGTAACGGCCAGCGAGTTGAAGCTCTAGTTGATCAGCCAATGGAATTGATAACTCTAGATATGCTGCGTACTGGTCCCGTTCTGCTGAAGCTGAAACCGATTCAGTACCAAAAATGAGTCCCCGTTGGAACTGCACATCAGGAATATCAGACACTTGCTCTTCGCGATACTCGACACCCGCAGCCATCATCACAACGTCGTCACCAAAGCTAAAGGCTTCACCAGTGATATGTGCATCAACACTTGTCATGCGAGACTCACCGCGGCGTACAAGGCTTGTAGTGATTTCGTCAATCACACTTTGTGGGTTGGTTACGCCGCCGAAAGGGTTATAGTTACCAAGATCGATTTGTTCTTGTAGCCAGTCAACACGCACCCAACCTTGTGATTGGTCACCGCTTTGCTCCGAACGGCTTCGTCCTTTTTGTACTGATGCTTCCCAGTCGTAATCGTTAAATGTACCGCGTAATCCCGCAACTAAACGAAGGGTATCAGACTCAATATCCCAACGGCGAGCGCCTGCATCAACCGGGCGGTAGCGACCAATTTCAATGTCCTGACCAAATGGGTTGTTGGGGTGAGTCCCCGGAACGGTTAGGCCCGCATCTTCATCCAAGGGCGTTGCTGCGCCGCCTGCTTCCGATGTGTTGTGCTGCATAGCAACTTCCATAAACGCTGTGGTCTCATCGCCAATTTTGTAATCGAATTGGCCGATAAAGCCTACGCGCTCTGAGGCTGGAATTGTTAATCCAAACGGGCCGTAATCGAATAAGCAACTGCCAGAAGCCGTAGCGCTATCTGCAGGGCAGTCTGGATCGATTGTTTTGACGCCATCTACATAGAAGTAGCCTGGGTAACCCCGTGATGAACGAAAATCCATACCGCCATACGGTGACTGGTTGGCCGTACCAAAACGGCCCATTTCATCAGCACCCAGCGTGCTGTTATTGAAATAGTCAATAATAACGGTTGCGCTGCTTTTTTCGCTTTGAGAGCCCCACAGAATACTTGCAGTGGTTTCGTCATAGCTAGGGCCAGTTGTGCCGCCATAGCCAGCGTTAATTTCAAGACCTTCATAGTCTTTCTTAAGTACAACGTTAACTACACCTGCTACCGCATCGGAGCCATAAATCGCAGATGCGCCGTCTTTTAGAATATCAATGCGCTCAATGGCAGATACGGGTATCGAGTTAATATCTACAAATGAGTTGGTGATACTTTCGGCAAAGGCGCTGATGGCGACGCGGCGGCCGTTAATGAGAACTAGCGTTGCATCTGGTCCCATACCTCTGAGTGATACTGCTGCTGCGCCATTAGCGGTAGAATCTTGGCTGTTGTTGCGAGTTGAAAAAGTACCGGCACCCGTGGCTGGCATTCTTTCTAAAAGCTGCTGTAAGTTTTCATAGCCCATGCCTTCAATCATTGTTGCGTCAATTGACTGAATAGGAGAGGGGCCTTCCATATCTGTGCGCTTAATGCGTGAACCGGTGACTGCAATTCGCTCAAGGTTCGCTGCTTCTTCATCAGCTTGCTGCGCATGTACAGGACTTAGTGAGGTAATTCCTGCAAGTGCCAATCCCACTGCTATAGCACTTATTTTACGACCTTGTTTCATTGTTATTTCCTTATTATCCATTTACTTGTTGTGTGTTGCTGCAACATAAGTATGTTACGAACTCATGAATAGCATTTCTAATACTAAAGTTGCAATAGTAGCAATGGCGAAATTTGTGACACTTGGTTACAAGGTGTGTAAAGCAGGTATTCCTTTTTTACTTTTTAAAAGCGGCGTTATGAAATTTTGTGAAGAGAAAAAAGCCACGTTCCCATTGAGATGGAAAGCAAACCTAAGATTTAGAAATAGACGAGAGAGTACAGTGAGATAGGTTAATGCGTTTAATATTTGTACATAAATTAGGGGTTCTCAGCTCTCAGAAATATTTAGAGGTGCTCGCATTACCTCTAATACGCTCTGCAATTTGCTTCCCTTTCAAGCGAAGAATAATTAGACGCTGGTAAAGGTCGCTTAATAATATCTCTTCACGTTATCTGATGAAGGGAAGTCTCGACGGTAGTTCTATTATAACGCGGTGAAAAATCTTTCCTTTCTAGGCAGGTACATATCTTCAGTATCGAGTGAAAACGCAACATAATTTGCTTTTCCCTGTATTTCTTCAACAGGAATAAAACCGTAATAGCGAGAGTCTACGCTATTATTTCTGTTGTCACCTAGTGCGAGCACATGACCTTTAGGCACGGTTACAGCATTAAAGCTTTTCGCTGGGCTAGGTAGCGGATTAAGCGCAATTGTACGGGTATGCCCTAATATGTTTTCTAAAAAAAGAGAGCTACCCTTTGCTTCAACTGAAGCTTTCTCACCATTAATGGATAGCCGATTTTCTTCGAGTCGTACCCTATCACCTTCTACTGCAACAACTCGCTTTATAAGTCTGGTATCAGCCGCGTGGCTATTGATAATAACAATGTCTCCGCGATTGACAGCGCCGGTTTTCGCAAGGACAACGTCTGTAAATGGAATTTCTAGCGTGTAGGCAGATTTATCAACAATAACTCTGTCTCCAACGTAAATGGTGGGTTCCATCGAACCAGTTGGCACATAGTACCAATCTGCTACACTGCTTCGAAAAGAGAAAAGTAACACCACAAACAAAATAAACGGGAAGTTGCTTCTAACACTTTGCTTAATGTTAATCACTATGGAGTCCTTTAATTAACTTTTCTCTTTTAATCTAATCACGTTGGTGAGCCTTCACTGCAATAATTCGCTCGTAGGTGTAGATTGTTCCCTTGCTAATTTGTTCCGTTTTGGCCGTGTGAAAATGTAACCAACTGTGTCAGAAGCTTAGTAATAACGCGGTGAATTGAACCAAATGAAATTTGAACGTTAAAGGCTTATATTTAATTTTTATTTTTATATCAGTTGTTTAGGTTTGCTTTTGTTATGGGTTTTGAACGTCCTCAGCATTGATAGCGCATTTTTCCAGCAAAAGGAATATCATAGCGCTAACAATGGGCCTGTGTTAATTATTATGGTTTTGATAGTCGAAGAACTTACAGCATGCTCAATTCCTTTAAACGAACCAGGCTATATACAGCAGTCGCGGTTGTTGCATTAAGCACGTTATCAATCGGATGCACGAATAATAATCCCCCGGCCAGCAGCCAAGCTGCTGTCGAAAATGCCACCTCATTCAATGTAAATTATGAACGCTTCACGCTTGATAACGGGTTAACTGTTATTTTGCACGTAGATAGATCTGACCCTGTAGCGGCGGTCGCGTTAACTGCGCATGTGGGGTCTGCCAGGGAAAAAGAGGGGAGAACCGGATTTGCTCACCTCTTTGAGCATTTATTGTTTCTAGAGTCTGAAAACCTTGGTAAAGGTGGCTTAGATAAATTAAGCGCCAGAATTGGGGGCTCAGGGGCGAATGGATCTACTAGCCGAGACAGCACCAACTATTATCAAACGGTGCCTATTGATGCGCTTGAAAAAATGATTTGGGCAGAGGCTGATAAATTAGGTTATTTCATTAACACAGTAACAGACGCTGTGCTCGCTAAAGAAAAGCAGGTGGTGAAAAATGAAAAGCGTCAAAGTGTTGATAATCGCCCTTACGGTCATAACCAATATGTAATTGATAAAAACCTATACCCAGAGGGCCATCCCTATAGTTGGCAAGTCATTGGTTCGCTGGAAGATTTGCAAAATGCCACGCTGGCAGATGTTAAAGAGTTTTTTAATAAATGGTACGTACCCAATAATGTGGTGCTAACCATTGCAGGTGATATTGACGTTACCCAAACGAAAGCATGGGTTAGAAAATATTTCGATGAAATTCCGTCCGGCGAACCTATAGAAAAACTAACGCCTCAACCTGCAAAACTAGAAACCACGGTAAAACGCTTTCACATAGATAATTTTGCACAAGCGCCGATGTTAACGATGGTATGGCCAACGGTGCCTGAATATCACCGTGACTACTACGCGCTTCAAGTACTTTCCCAATATTTAAGCCAAGGGAAAAATGCACCGCTTAATCAAGTTCTCATCGACGAGAAAAAATTCACCAGCAATGTTTATTTATACGGCTACGACGCGGAAATTGCGGGACAGCTTCAGCTACAAACAATGGCGTTTAATGGTGTCGATTTAAATCAAGTTTTAGACGGTGTTAATGAAGCATTTGCGCGTTTTGAGAAAGACGGAATTTCATCAGAGGATTTAGCGCGTATTAAAGCAGGACAGGAAACGGAGTTCTATAAAGGGCTGTCCAGTGTTCTAGGGAAAGGCTTCCAGCTTGCGCAATACGAAATTTTTGCTGGCGGCGCCGGGTTTACTAGCCAGGACGTGCAAAAAATACTAGGCGTTAGCCAACAAGACGTTATGCGGGTGTACAACGCCTACATCAAAGATAAGCCATATGTCGCTACCAGCTTTGTACCTAAGGGAGAGCAAAGCTTAGTGCTTAAGGGATCGACAGCGGCGCAGGTGGTCGAAGAGCAGATAGTTGCTGGTGCTGAAGAAAGTTTTGATGCGTCGGTCGTTGCCGATTATGAGCGCACGCCGTCCTCGTTCGATCGAACGAAAGAACCTAGCTATGGCGACAGCGTAACTATTACGCCCCCAGAAGTTTGGCAAACTGACTTGTCTTCAGGGCTTCGCATTGCTGGTATTTCTAATGATGAAGTACCGCTAGTAATGTTTGAACTGAAACTTGATGGCGGAATGCTTTTCGACCAAGAGGATAAGAGAGGCACCGCAAACTTGCTGGCGGCAACGTTGCTTAAAGGAACCGCGACTAAATCGCCACAGGAGCTCGAGCAGGAGCTAGAGCTACTTGGCGCATCTATTGAAGCCAATGCATCTGAAATGGATATCACGATAAGCGGAACGGTACTCTCTAAGCATTTCGATGCACTTATGCAGCTAGTGTCGGAAGTTGTGCTTTCTCCTCGCTTTGATGAACAAGAATTTGAACTGGCTAAAAACGATACAATCAATCAAATTGAACAAATCAGAGCCAATCCAAATGCAATTGCAGCTGTGGAATTCAAAGCACTGCTTTACGGGCAAGATCACCCATTTGCAAACACGGCATTAGGGGATATGCAAAGCGTACCTTCTATTACCATTGAGGACGTTAAAGCTTATTACGAGAAAAATTTCTCACCTTCTCTGACGAAGTTACATGTTGCTGGCGATATTGAGCAAAAGGCTGTTACTAAGGCCATATCAAACCTTAATACGCGGTGGGCCCAAAAAGACGTGACGTTACCAGCGGTATCAGAGCCAAAATTACCTGACGATGCCCAGTTATTTTTCTATGACGTGCCTAACGCAAAGCAGTCGGTCTTGTATTTTGGTCACGTGGCACCAAAAGTTACCCATCCAGACGCGTACAAGGCGAGCGTAATGAACTATCGGTTGGGCGGCGGCGGTTTTGCGTCACAGCTCATGCAGGAGTTGCGAGAAAATAAGGGCTATACCTATGGTATTCGCTCTTCGTTTTCTAGCGACCAATATACGGGTGAATTTACAATAAGAAGCGCTGTACGTACTAACGTCACACTAGAAGCTACCCAAGCCATCAAAGATATCTTGTCTTCGTATCAGTCTGATTTTTCAAGTGAAGACTTAGCTGTTACCAAAGGTTTTACCCTTAAATCAGGCGCGCGCGCTTTCGAAACACTGGGGGCTAAACTGAATATGGTAAGTGAAATAAGTGACTTTGGGCTTGCCGATGACTATGTGCTGCAGCAACAGACTGAAGTAGAAAACCTGACCGTGAATGACGTCAAACAATTGTACGCCAACTACATTCACCCAGATAAAATGATTTATCTAATTGTAGGCGATAAAGCTTCTCAATTTGAACGTTTGAAGGCACTGGGCCTTGGCACGCCTATTTTGCTCAATCCTTCTAATCAGCAGGACTAGTTATTCGTTGTTAAGCAAGGAGTAACGCAAGTGTTCAACACCAAAATACAGGGTAAATAACATCAAAAGGCTCGTATGAATTGCATTCTTACAAGCCTTTTTTCCATGCGTTGAACGGCTTAATGGGTTTTTAGTTTGGCCAACAGCTCCCTAAGCGTGCTTACAGCACTGAAGATAGCTTTAGAGCTTTCTGCTGATGCTTTAGAGTTAGTGGAAACGTCAGACGTTGCATTACCAATAACCACCATATTTCTATTCAGTTCTTCACTCACTTGACTTTGTTCTTCTGCTGCAGCTGCCATTTGGGTCATGCGTTCACTGATTTCTCCAATCTGCAGTACTGTGGTCTGCATTTTTCCTAACGCGGATTGTGAAAGTTGAGCCGCATCTTCAGCTTTTCGACTGCCCGAGTGAATAGTGTTTACTGTATGATCAACTTCACTTTGTAATGCTGTGATAACTTTGCCAATTTCACCCACTGACTCTGCGGTCTTTGAGGCGAGAGAGCGAACTTCATCAGCAACGACACTAAACCCTCTGCCATTTTAACCCGCGCGTGCAGCCTCAATGGCAGCGTTTAGGGCCAATAGATTAGTTTGATCGGCTATCGCACCAATAACGTCAAGAATCTTTTTGATGTCAGCACTTCGCTGAGACACCGCTTGAACCGCATCCGATGCGTTTTGCGTCTCTTTAGATAGCTCTGTCACCGAGTGTGTCGATTCTGAAATCTCGCTTTCCGTTTGTTTCACTGAATTGGTAGCGTTATCTGCATTATCAGCTGCATCGGCAGCTGTTCTCGCTACCTCTTGCGCGGTTTGAGACATTTCAGTAATAGCGGTAACGACACTGTCTATTTCAGCCTGCTGTACTTGGATTAGTGAGTTTGTACTTTAGGTGTGGCGCTGCGTTTCTCCACTTTGCTCAATGACCTGAGCACACGACTGTTTGGCTTGATCAAGGAGCTCCCGAACGCGCTCCTTAAAGAGATTGAACGCTTCACTTAACTGAATGAGTTCCGCGTGCGAATGCACGTGAATATTTTGCGTTAAATCTCCACCCTGTCCAGCGAGTTCTTCCATTCGCTCAGCGACTTGACGTACGGGTTGGATGATACTTTTTGTAAATACAAAAACGAGGGCAAGTGCAACAGCTGTACATATTATCGCCACGATAAGTTGTGTCGATAGCAGTGACGTCACTGCTGAAGAAATCATCGATTCGAGCGAGGTAACCGGCGCCATTGCATGTGTTTTACTCACGCCAACGATCATTTTCCATTTCACATCCGCAAGGGGTAGTGATATGTCTTGAGTGACATACAACATGCCATCGTTTTCAATAAGTCCAGACTGTTGTTTTGCACTTAACAGCATGTTTGATTTGGCTTTATCGCTAAAAACCTCAGTAAATGGTCGAGCCAGTTTGTCCTTTGCATTGGTTGCAGCAACGACTAAACCGTTTTGACTGACAACATAGACCTCAGCATTACCGTCATAGAGCGAAGCTTTGAGGCCTTCAGCTCGCTTTTGAATAATAGGAAGGTTTAGATCGGTTCCAACTACGCCGCGGAATTGGTTATTTGCGATAACAGGAACCGTTAGGCTAGTCATTAACTCAGTATAGCCTTCGCGAATTTCGTACTGATAAGGATTAGAAACGCAGGGCTTACGTGTTTCTTCATTACACAGATACCATTCAGCTGCTCTAAACCCGAATTCATCAAGCGTTGTGTCATGCTTTAACTCGGGATCAGTAATTGCTATCTGCTCAGCAGCGCCGTTCGTTCCTCGAATAAAATAAACCTCGAAGCTGCCTGTTCCTGGCGTTGAATGAGACTTACCGCTTATGTTTTCAGAAGCTTTACCGTCAAACCTGTTTGTTTCAAACTGCGCATAAACGCTTGAGGTTAAATTCGTATCCAACATACTTTCAACTAAGCGCTTGGTCTGTTCGCGGCTCAATGACAGCGAATCACTCGCTTCTATGCTTTTAGTAAGTTGAGCCGCTAACGCGTTTGGCAAGATATGTGCACCGTTAATAAGTGCTTCCGTTTGCGCTGCATATTGAGATGCCTTGGCAGATACAGTCTTCTGTATCTGGTCTACAATTTCTTGATTAACATGCTGGTCTATTTCTTTTTCTGTCCGCTCAAGTAAAAGATAACTCACACAAATAAACACTGCGGCGAGGAGTATAAAAAGCATGCCAACAACAGACATAAGCTTGGAAGAAAGAGAATGACTTTTTTTCATTTATAAAAACAACTTTGGTTAAAAAGAGACCAGTACTGAACATAGTACATTTTTGCGATTTTTAGCGGGACAATCCGAATTATTTGGTGGATATTGCACGATTAAGGTAGCGATACGCATTGTACATAATTCGTTCTATAACGTCAGTTGTCTATTCATCTTTGTTGTTTTGGTTTTTATACCTTTGTATTGGCCCTAATACGTTAATGCATGAAGAGGTGTTTTTGACCAAAAACAAGCGTGCCTTACGTATTATCTTTAGCTGCGTATACAAATGACGTAAAAAAATGAGAAAAGCTGGAGAGGTTGATGGCTAAAGATGCTAAGGATTCGGGTGACAGACAGCAAGATGTGGCGTTGAGTCATACCGAAGAAAAGGATGTAAGAGATAACCAAAGCTTAAATTCTGTTTCTTTGTACGCCATTGTACATAGGGAAGGGCTTGAGGAACTTCAGCGCCCTATAATGTCGTTATGGTGGTCAGGGGTTGCAGCAGGTATCGGTATATCGATTTCAATCCTAGCCGAAGGCATTCTGCATCACCTCTTTGCAAATTCTCCCAATCAGTTTGTTATTGAGAATTTGGGCTACACCGTCGGGTTCGTGTTGGTTATCGTTGGTCGACTACAGCTTTTCACCGAAAATACGCTTTCGGTCATTCTTCCGCTATTAAGCAAGCCATCGTTAAATATGGGATTTTGTATTGCGCGTCTGTGGTCTATTGTTTTCGCCGCTAATATGTTCGGCACCTTTCTAGCTGCATTATTTAGCTATACCCTGCAAGCTGTGCCTCCAGAGCTGGTAGAAGGAATGACTGCTATATCTGAGCATTATGCCAAGTTATCACCGTCAGACGCTTTTTCTTACGGTATTACGTCTGGATTTATTATCGCCGCTATCGTGTGGATGAAGCCTTCGGTTAAGCATTCCCAAATATTCATGATTGTGATTTTTACCTATTTAATTGCTGTAGGTAATTTTACGCACGTAATTGCCGGCTCAACAGAGCTCTTCTTGTTAGCACTACAAGATAAGATAACTATTATCGAAACCGTTTCTCTAATCGGCGCTACATTGCTCGGGAATATCGTTGGCGGAACAGGGCTGTTCGCACTGCTGGCTTATGGGCAGGTAGTACGAGAGATAGAAGATTGAGTTTCATTATTGGCTATTGGATTTCAAAACTGTAGACTTAAGCGCTTTGCACAATTTTAGTAAATGCCTAGTTAATAATAGCAGTCATTAGTGCATGAAAGTGTTCACGCTTTTTAGAACGAAATAAGTAGGCAAGCGAATCATTCAGGGACGAAAAACACTATGTTGAATAAACTATTACTTATCTTAGTCGTTGCTTTTGGCGCGAAACTTTATTTCGAAAATAGCAGCCACCAATACTCAGATAATCAGCAGGACCTAAATCAACTTTCAACTCAAGAGCATTTTACTCAAACTGAGCGCAATTCTTTTAAGTGCGACGGACGACAATATTGCAGTCAAATGACGTCGTATGAAGAAGCAAAATACTTTCTAAAAAATTGCCCTAATACGAAAATGGATGGTGATGACGATGGCATTCCATGTGAGCGTCAATTTAACAGGTTTGACTAATTAGTAGGTGTTTTACTGAGAAGAAAGCGACCCTCGATAATTCAACATTTAAATATCGAGGGTCAGAGTACTTTAATATATTAGTGCGAGTGCTGCTTACTTATGACGCTCGCGAAGTACATCTAGCGCGTCGTTTAGCGACATATCGCTTGCCTGAAGAAGAACCGTTAGGTGATACAACAAATCAGCTGCTTCGTTTTTAAGCTCTTCTTTGTCGTGTACAGTAGCTGCTAACGCGGTTTCAACGCCTTCTTCACCTACCTTCTGGGCTATGCGCTTAATGCCTTTGTTGTAAAGGCTCGCGGTATAGCTGCTTTTGGGGTCGGCATCTTTGCGGGCAGCCAATACTCGCTCTAAGTCTGCAAGAAAGGTAAACGCTGGCGTGTTGCCATCAAACCAGCAGCTTTCAACGCCTGTGTGACATGTTGGGCCGTTCGGGTTAGCAAGTACCAATAGTGAATCTTGGTCGCAGTCGCAGGCAACGCTCACTAAATCTAGCGTGTTACCTGAAGTTTCACCCTTGGTCCAAAGGCGCTGCTTTGAACGGCTGAAAAAGGTCACTTTACCCGTTTCAAGAGTTTTCGCTAGGGCATCTTGGTCCATATAACCTTGCATTAATACCTTGCCAGATAATGCGTCTTGCACAATGGCAGGCAGCAAGTTGTCCATTTTGTCCCAAGCCAGTTTATTGCTATTGTCATTATTAATGATCACGGGTTTACTCCTTCTGCTTGCGCCGTTAATCCGTGACGCTTACGCATGGCAACGCCATTGCTGGTTAACTCTGCTTTTAGCTCATCAATGTTGATGATGCCTTTGTGAAATACCGATGCTGCCAGGGCACCATCTACGTCAGCTTGTTGGAACACATCAGTAAAGTGAGCAATTTCGCCTGCACCACCTGATGCTATTAACGGTACTTCGCATACATCGCGTACGGCCTTCAGCTGCTTCACATCATAACCTTTACGCACGCCGTCCTGGTTCATACAGTTCAGTACAATTTCACCTGCACCACGCGACTGCACTTCTTTAATCCAGTCGATGGTTTGCCACTGACTTTTCTGCGTGCGGCTCTCATCACCGGTGAATTTATACACTTCATACTGGTCGGTCGCTTCGTTATAGAAACTGTCGATACCGATTACAACACACTGCTGACCGTATACGTCGTGAAGCTGATTAATAAGATCTGGGTTGTTAAGGGCAGGGGAGTTAATTGAAATCTTATCTGCACCCATTTCCAAAATGCGCCCAGCGTCCTCAATGCTTTTAATGCCGCCAGCTACGCAAAACGGGACATCAATAACCTGTGCAATTCGGCTTACCCAACTTTTATCTACCACACGGGCGTCAGAGCTCGCAGTAATATCGTAAAATACCAACTCATCGGCGCCAGCTTTTGCGTATTGCTCGGCAAGGGGTACAATATCGCCAATGATTTCGTGGTTTCTAAACTGAACGCCCTTAACAACTTTGCCGTCGCGTACGTCCAAACACGGTATTATGCGTTTTGCCAGCATGCGATAGCCTCCTTAACCGTAAACTTACCTTCAAGTAGTGCGCGACCTAGAATAACACCGCCAACGTTTGTGGGTTTTAGCGCTTCAATATCAGCAATACTGCCAATACCACCCGACGCTTGCCAGCTTATATTAGGGAAACGGGCTGCCATTTCTTGATAGAGTTCGGTGTTCGCGCCTTGCAGTGTACCGTCGCGGCTAATATCGGTGCATAGCACGTGCTTAGCGCCTACCGTAGCGAAATCTTCCAGTAAGCCTTCAAGGGCTACGCCAGAGTTTTCTTGCCAGCCGTGGGTGGCAATAAGCTTTTCACCGCTATCGCTTATATTGATATCAAGGGCCAGTACAATGTGCTCTGGGCCGTATTTTTCTACCCAAGACTTTACAAGCTCGGGTTGTTTTACAGCCAAAGAACCAATCACTACGCGGCTTACGCCAATTTCAAGTAATTGCGCCACTTCTTCTTCGCTACGAATGCCGCCGCCGGCTTGAAACTTCATGCGCTTGGTGTCGACCATAGACTTGATAAGCGAAAGCTGACGCTTGCTGGTGTCTTTGGCGCCCGTAAGATCAACTATGTGTAGCCAAGTTGCGCCTTGGTCGGCATAGTCGTGAACCACGTCTACTGGGTCCAGTTCGTATTGGGTTTTCTGCTCGTAGTCGCCTTGATATAAGCGCACTACGTGTCCGTCAATAAGATCAATCGCTGGAATAATCATTATAGGTTCACAAAGTTAGTCAGTAATTGTGCTCCGGCCTCGCCAGAACGCTCTGGGTGAAATTGCACCCCGTAAAAGTTGTCTTTATT
>Ga0105235_100190_pt1 | contig 23795 bp, 21 predicted proteins | sample Virmet3819_2500_FD_90059 | JGI IMG/M metagenome (GOLD analysis project Ga0105235, IMG submission 90059) | Marine viral communities from the Southern Atlantic ocean transect to study dissolved organic matter and carbon cycling - metaG 3819_2500 | ecosystem: Environmental > Aquatic > Marine >... | reverse complement strand
CCATAGTGATATTCAAGCGTTTCAGCAGAAATATGCGGTTCTAGTGCATTTTGTTCGTATGGTAATGCTGGTAATTCAAAAGCCATGACGGTCTCCATGTTGGTTTAGTATTTTAGTCTAAAGCACACTTATCTTCGCCTGTTCAATAAGTGCCAATCAACCCTTGGTTGTCTATATCACTTTAGATGATAAAGCATATCCCAAATGTGGGGATAAAGTCCTATAACTCAATGACAAAATTGTGAAATTTTTTAAAAACCAATGTTTATCATCGAAGATAATGATTCGGTGTACTGGTAGATAGCATTACAGGCAGTGAAAAGATCAATATGGTGATGAGTAATTAACGCTAAAAATATGATACCCTCCACCTTGATAAATCATTCATGCATTCCCACTTAACTGGGAATACACTTTTGTGCTCAGAGGAATCAAATGGATAATACTGAAAATCAATCAACGCTGGATAGAATCAAGCAGCAAATCGAAGAAAACCCAATTTTGTTGTACATGAAAGGTTCACCAAAACTGCCTAGCTGTGGCTTTTCTTCACAAGCATCGCAAGCGTTGATGTCATGTGGCGAACCATTTGCGTATGTCGATATTCTACAAAACCCAGATATCCGCGCTGAACTGCCAAAGTATGCGAACTGGCCAACTTTCCCACAGTTGTGGGTAGAGGGTGAGTTAGTGGGTGGTTGCGACATTATTATTGAAATGTTCCAGCAAAACGAACTACAGCCGCTTATCAAAGAAACTGCTGCTAAGTACAAAGAAGCAGAATAATCGTTGTCTTAAATCCCCTATTTTTACAATCATAAAAATAGATTAAAAAGCCGGCTTATAGCTGGCTTTTTTCATTAATATCCGCCAATAACTACGTACTTTTATCCCCACGAAATCTATATAGACAGGCCAGAAAGCCAAATCCTCTACGGTCTAAAAAAATATTTTTATTTCATCGAAAAAGGTTTGTTTTTTAAAATCTTGCGTTCTATAACACAGTCATCTGACCGCTAATGAGTCAGTGTTGAAGGTATAAAACAACAACCACTCTGAACACTTTTTTGATGTGTGCAAAACACACAAAGTGCTTTCGAGAAAATCCGGGAAACCACCATGAATACAACCTTGTCTTTATTGACCAGAAACGTACGGGGCGTTCTAGCTGCATCTGCTGCGTTTTCAGTAATGGCTACTGCACCAGTTTATGCGCAAGAAGCAGAAGAAAGTGCGAAAGCTGAAGATTTCGAGCAAATTGCCGTTGTTGGTTCACGCGCAGCTCCTCGCTCAGTAGCTGACTCCGCCGTTCCAATTGATATTATCTCCGACGAAGAATTCAAGCAGCAGGGTGCCACAGATATGGTATCTATGATGCAAACTGTTGTTCCGTCTTTCAACGTGAACGACCAGCCAATTAACGATGCATCAACGCTTGTTCGTCCAGCTAACCTTCGCGGTATGGCGTCAGACCATACGCTTGTTTTAGTTAACGGTAAGCGTCGTCACCGCTCTGCAGTCATTACCTTCCTTGGCGGCGGTCTTTCTGACGGTGCACAAGGCCCAGATATTTCTGTTATTCCAGCGGCAGCCCTGAAGCAGGTAGAAGTACTTCGTGATGGTGCGGCAGCACAATACGGTTCAGACGCCATTGCAGGTGTAATTAACTTCGTACTTAGCGATGCATCTGAAGGTGGAACGTTTGAAGCCCGTTACGGTTCTTACTATGAAGGCGACGGCGACATGATCCAGTTGTCTGGTAATGTCGGTTTGCCACTTTCAGAAAATGGTTTCCTTAACCTATCAGCTGAATACCGTACAGCTGATGATACCTCTCGCAGCGTTCAGCGTGATGATGCAGCGGCACTTGTTGCAGCAGGTAACACTTTCGTTGCAGATCCTGCACAAATTTGGGGTTCACCTGAAATTAAGCACGACATCAAACTGTTTGCTAACGCTGGTATTGAGTTGTCTGCTACTTCAGAAGCTTATATGTTTGGTAACTTCGCTGAACGTGAAGTTGAAGGCGGTTTCTATTTCCGTAACCCACACAACCGTGGTGGTGTAAACGACGGTGGTACAAATGCTGACGGCGAACAATTGTTGCTTGTAGGTGATTTGACTGGCGACATGTCAGGTAACTGTCCAACTGATATCGTGGTTGGCGACAACGTACTTACTAATCCACGTTACATTAACGAAGTAGCAAACAACCCAGACTGTTTCGCGTTTAACGAGATTCTTCCTGGTGGCTTTACGCCTCGCTTTGGCGGCACGGTAACGGACATGTCTCTTGTGTTTGGTACCAAAGGTGAGTTGGATAACGACATCACTTATGACGTGAGTTTGAACCTTGGCCAAAACGAAGTAGATTTTGCTATCAGCAATACAATCAACCCGTCTTTAGGTCCAGACACGCCAACCTCGTTCAGCCCAGGTCGTTATACACAGTCTGAACAAACTCTTGATATCGACTTTACTAAGCCTTTCGATGTTGGTTTGTATGAACCGCTATTCGTAGCGACAGGTTTCCAATATCGCAATGAGAGTTATGAGAGCGTTGCAGGTGATACAGCCTCTTATGAAATAGGTCCGCTGGCGACACAAGGCTTTGGCATTGGCTCAAATGGTTTCCCTGGCTTGGCGGCCAATAGCCAAGGTCGTGTGTCCCGCAACAACATTGCACTTTACGTTGACGCAGAAGCCTATATTACTGAAAACTTCATGTTAGCCGGTGCGCTTCGTTACGAAGACTTCTCTGACTTCGGCGATACGACAAAAGGTAAAATTGCGTTCCGTTGGCAAGCGCTTGAGAACATCGCGTTCCGTGGTGCATTCTCAACTGGCTTTAAGGCGCCTACGCTTGGTCAAAGTAACGTGCGTAACGTTACAACAGCATTCGGTACAGGTGGTCAGCTAATCGACCGTGCAACGCTACCGCCAACAGACCCAGTATCGCAGCTTAAAGGTGGCGAGCAGTTAACGCCTGAAGAATCAGAAAGTATCACGTTTGGTATAGTAGCCGACTTTGAAAATGGTCTTTTCATTACTGCTGATTACTACAACATTGAGCTGACTGACCGTATTAGTACAGCGTCTGGTATTGCGTTAACTGAAGACGATATTGCAGCACTTATTGCGCAAGGCATCAACGATGCATCCAGTTTCCAAGAGATCAGTTTCTTCACCAACGACTTCGATACAACTACCGAAGGTGTAGACGTTGTAGCGAACTACTCGATGGAGATGATGGGCGGCGAGACTAAGTTCTCACTTGCCTACAACTGGACTTCGACAGAGGTTGACCGTGCATCGGACAACATTTCAGCTGAGCGTATTCGCATGTTAGAAGATAACCTTCCAGCAGTGCGTTATAGCGCGACAGCGAACCATACTAACGGTGACTGGCGTTTCCTTGCGCGCTTAAACTATTACGGTAGCATCTTCGAAGATCACTTAGATTCTGCACTTCCCATTGATAAAGTAGGTTCAGAATTTACCGTGGACTTAGAGGTGGCATATAACTTCACTGAAGAGTTTACTGTAACGGTAGGCGCGAAAAACGCCTTTGATGAATACCCAGATGAGAATACACAGTATGCCGGTATTGCAGGTTCGTTGTATCCAACGACTTCACCAATCGGTATTAACGGTGGCTTCTATTATCTAAGAGGTGTTTATTCTTTCTAATCGCTAGCTATAGCGAAAACAACTTTCACAAATGTTTCGAAGTGGAGGGGAGCATTAGCTCCCCTTTTATCTTCTATCATCATTTACGTGAAAATTTACCAAAAAACAGGCATTATTGATGCCCATGTAAGCAAATCGAAACACGCAACATTTATTATTATGACGAGAAAGTCGACAGTAGCTGAAACCTTTTTAAAATACCGCTCTAAGTTAATGCGCGCGGTAGGTTCTATTGTTGGCGCCGACGACATTGAAGATATCGTGCAAGAAGCTTTTATAAAGAGCTACGAAGCAGAATTAAAACAAGAAATACAATACGAGCGTACATACATGCTCAAAACAGCGCGTAACCTAGCGCTAAACCATGTTGCAAGAGCTGAAAATAAAAACAAACAGCAGTTAGACGATATGGATATGTTGCCTTACGAACTTGTTGGGCACAGTTTAGAAAAAAATGTAGAAAGTAAAGAGCGCTTTATTCATTTTTGCCGAGCGACAGACACGCTGTCAGCTGATGTAAAACGCGTATTTTTACTCAAAAAAGTATATGGCATGCGACAAAAAGAGATTGCAGAGCTTGTGGGGCTAAGTGAAAGCACCGTAGAGAAGCATGTCGCCAAAGGTTTAATGATGTGCTCTAGATATTTAGCTGAGCTTTCAAAGGACAGTGCATCCCCCCGTGCCACTGCTACCGCGACTCAGGACATAAGCAGTAGTTAACATGAACAATATTCGCCAGTTTTCAAGCAAAGAAGATATCCAAGAGCAAGCTTGCCTTTGGATAAGCCGTCTCGACCGCGGGTTAAAAAGTGACGAAAAAGAAGTATTAGACGATTGGCTATCTGAAAGTAATGCCCACCGCCAAGCATTATTAGATGCTGCAAGTTTGTGGGACGATATGTCGGTGCTCAATGAACTAAGTGGGCTATTCCCTCAGCCGACAGCCCGCCAACCGTTGAAAAAACACAGCCTTCCGAAAACAGCAGTTTGGGGCATTGCAGCCACGTTCTTAGTCATGGCAATTGCTGTTGGCGTCATTGTTCAGCGCACATGGTTAGACAACGCGCCTGAATTCGCCGCTGTAAGCCAGAAAGTGCAAACAGGGGTGGGGGAGCAGAAGAACGTTACCCTGGCAGACGGTTCACAGCTTCATCTGAATACAAACTCTACAGTAACCATAGACTTCACATCAACGGCGCGCAATATCGTGTTGTTGAAAGGCGAAGCTCACTTTGAAGTCGCTCACGATAAAACGCGCCCCTTCTCGGTTACCGCGGGTAATAATACGGTAACAGCAGTTGGTACGGCTTTTAATATGCAGTACGTCGACGACAATGCATTTGAATTAGTGGTTACTGATGGAAAAGTATTGGTTAAAGACCGGTTTAAGTCATCATCATCAAACGAATCTTTATTTGGAAAACGCCCTGTCTCGGAAGAAGGTCTGCTGATGTTTGCGGGAGAGAAAGCTACTGTGTTAGGTAAAGTAGAAGCCCGCGAAAGTATGTCGCAAGATGATATTGACGATGATTTAGCGTGGCAGCAGGGTATGATAGTGTTTAAAGGCGAGCCATTAGATGCCGTGTTGGCAGAAATTGGACGTTATACACCTGTTCGCTTCCACATTTCTGACGATAGTTTGCGTAAACGCCGTGTAGCTGGATACTTCAAAGTAGGCGATATAGATGGCTTACTTTCTGCGCTAAAGAGCAGTTTCAATATTAATTATCAAAGAGTCACTGAAACAACAATTGAACTGAGCACTGCGAAAAGTTAAATATTTCTGAAAGCTGGGTGCTTTCGATGATTACTCATTGGCATCATTTTATTTAATGTGACAATATAATTAAAATAATAAGCACATCGATTTAATATCTTGCAGTACGGCAATTTTGCAATAAGCAGGCAATCTAAAAATAAAAGAAAAAAGCTGCATGCTTTCGCGTGTTCGGCTTGTTGTCGTTCGCAAAATAAAATACTCAAACGCTTTATATCTAGTGTGTTTTTACCTGCGCATATAGTCTCTGGTATTTTTCTCCTTTTATGGCCAACGGAAACGGTGTTTGCGCAAAATATTAGCGACTCGCCCATTTCGTCTGAAACCCAGTCTTCCTCTGATGCAATTACATTTTCAATACCTGCCCAAAACGCCAATGAGGCGCTGACTGAGCTTGCTAAACAAGCCAATACAACGTTGTTGTTTCCCTTCGATCTAGCAAGAAAAGTAAAGACGAATGCTTTAGAAGGTACGTTTACATTGGATGAAGCCTTGACCCAGCTTCTCGAAGGAACGGAGCTTGCCGTTATTAGTGATGAAAACGGCGTATTGAGTATTCGTTCGCGCTCATCCCTTCTAGCGAAACCAAAACAAAGCGAAGACAACGAGAATGAGGTTGAGGAAAAGACTAATGGACTTGAAAAAATCGCTGTCGTTGGTACTAGAAACTCGCCTAGAAGTGCTGTGGATTCACCGGTCCCTCTCGATGTTATTGGCTCTGACGCGCTAAGTTCTCAAGGTAATACCGACGTGCTCTCTATGTTGAGCGTGATGGTTCCATCTCTTAATGTAAATGACCAGCCAATAAATGATGCTAGCAGCTTGGTGAGGCCTGCGAATTTAAGAGGTATGTCTTCAGATCATACGTTGTTGCTTCTAAATGGAAAACGACGACATCGCTCCGCGGTTATCACGTTTCTAGGTGGCGGTTTATCTGATGGGGCACAAGGGCCAGATATTTCAGTTATACCCGCTTATGCCCTGAAGCAAGTAGAGGTACTGCGAGATGGGGCATCGGCTCAGTATGGCTCAGATGCTATAGCTGGCGTTATTAACTTCGTCTTGAAAGATGCAAGAGAAGGAGGCAGTGTCGCTTTGAAGCTTGGCGGATACAGCGAAGGTGACGGCGAGCTTTTTCAATTTCAGGCGAATAAAGGTTTCGGCATAGGAGAGACAGGCTTTATCAACGCCACAGCTGAGTACAGGCAGCAAAATGGTACATCTCGTTCTGTTCAACGCACTGATGCTCAAAACCTTCAAGAGCAAGGTAATACATTTATTCAAACACCTGCTCAAATTTGGGGGGCGTTAGATGTGAACGAAGATATCAAACTCGCACTCAATGCTGGCCTTGACCTGTCTTCTTCATCGAAATTGTATAGTTTTGCTACCGCGGCACGCCGTGAGATTAATGGTGGATTCTATTTTCGAAATCCACAAACTCGTGAAGGTGTGTTTAGCCGCACGGACTCTGCTACTGGAGAAAGTCGTCTTATTGTTGCGGATTTAGATGGGCTGGAAAACGGTATTACATGCCCTTCTATTACCCTTTCAAGTAGTAATGTTTTATCAAATCCCGATTATCAACGAATAGCAGATAACTCAACCGCGCTTGGTGCAAACTGTTTTGCCTTTAACGAGTGGTTTCCCGGCGGGTTTACGCCCCAATTTGGCGGAACGATTACTGATGCCTCAGTTGCTATGGGAATAAGGCACGAACTTCCTGACGGCTGGGCGATGGATGCAAGCGCCACACTTGGATACAGTGATATTGAGTACACTATTTCAAATACGGTTAATCCATCATTGGGCCCTCAAACACCCACAACTTTCTCACCTGGAGGCGTTTCGCAGGTAGAACGTACGTTTAATCTGGACTTTACCAAGTTAATACAAACCATTTTTGAAGATCCAATCAGCATTGCCCTGGGTGTTGAATGGCGCAAAGAAACCTACTTTCAGAAAGCGGGTGATGAAGCGTCGTATGTTGCAGGTCCCTACGCACTAGAGCCTCCACTGGGCTTGAATCAAGGATTTTCTATAGGGTCAAACGGCTTCCCAGGTTATCAGCCGCAGTCAGCAGGCCATTGGAGTCGCAATAATTGGGCGCTGTATGCGGACGTTGAGCTTTTCGTTACAGAAGAATGGCAGTTTGGTATGGCGACACGCGTTGAACATTTTAGTGATTTTGGTTCAACGTTCGACGGCAAGGTAAGTACTCGATATAAATTAAACGATCTGTTTGCATTACGCGGGTCGGTTAATACCGGGTTTAAAGCACCCACAGTGGGTCAAAGCAACGTAATCAATGTTACCACTGCCTATGGTATAAACGGGTTGGAGGACCAGGCGACGCTGCCGCCTACCGACCTAATATCGCTCCAGCTCGGTGCAACGCCACTGACACCCGAAGAGTCGGTTAACTTCAGTTTAGGGGTGGTTATGCAGGCAAGTGAGACCTTTTTTGCCACTTTGGATTATTTTAATATTCGTCTTGCGGATAGAATAAGTACCACATCAGCTATACCGTTGACCGAAGAGGACATTACTGCACTCATCGCTAAGGGGCGCCTTGATGCAGCTAAATATAATGCAGCTAAATATTTTACTAATGATTTTGATACGAAGACACAAGGTGTCGATATCGTTGTAAATTACAGCTTTTCTCATGAGGATTGGTCAAACTCTTTGCTGCTCGCTTATAACTGGACAGACACGCAGGTGGAACGGGTTACTCGCTACCCAGCTCTAGTCAATGGCGAAATACAACTTTTACCAAATCTAACCCAGGCTCGCGTTAAAATGTTAGAAGATAACCTGCCGGGTCATCGAGGCAGTCTTACTCTCGAGCAATCAAAAGGTAATTGGGCTTTTACTTGGCGTTTAAATTATTACGGCAAATTTTATGAGGACCATCTTGATGCCTCAGCGGGTATGGATATTTTTGGCAGTGCGCTAACCACGTTTGATGCTCAACTCTCTTGGCAAGTACTACCGCACACTGTGCTTACCTTTGGAGCGCAAAACCTCTTCGACGCGCTTCCTGAAGAAAATCCATTTCAAGGAGAGGTTGGGGCGCTTTACCCACCTACATCTCCAAGTGGCATTAATGGTGCTTTCTATTACGCAGGGCTTGAATATACTTTCAAGTGATAGTCCGACAGTTGTCTTTCAAATCACTGCTTTGAATGGTGTTTTAGAAAGGATAATCAAGTGAGGTTCTTCGTGTTTTTCGCCACATTAATGCTGCGGAAAGTAGAAGGCATTGTGATAGAGACGGAAGAAAAAAGGTACAGATGGAATAACGTGAAATGGACCTAATGAACGTTTCTAGCCCACGTTTTTGAACAAGGTTTCATCGACAATCGTTTGATCAATAATTTGCTGCGCCATATTAATGCACTTGCCGCATTGAGAGCCAAGCTCTATATGTTGACGTAACTCACGCATATTCCCCACACCGTTTTCTTCAACAGCCGCGCGAATGCTCTTATCAGTTACCCCATAGCACATACAAACAAACATTAAACGTACTCCAAATGAATCTGTAAATGATAATAATTGCTATTCATGAATTTGGCAAGCAGATATTTAAAATTTAATGCAGTGAAATTGATTGCTGTTTGAACTATGCAAAAAGGTTTTTGCTCTCTGATTGGTATGATCTGTCAGAAAAAGCAGCATAGGGTATTGTTATTCGAATAATAGTACCTACCTTTGCTCATAGATAGTTATATTAAATAATTGCGCTAAGTAATTATTTTTATTATTACAATCCACATTTAAATGGAGAGACTCATGAGTGTATTAGTTGGCCGCCCGGCGCCAGATTTTTCTGCGGCAGCAGTGCTTGGTAGCGGTGAAATTGTTGATACTTTCACGCTAAGCGAAGCTATAAAAGGTAAAAAAGCAGTCGTCTTTTTCTACCCGCTAGATTTCACATTTGTTTGCCCGTCTGAGCTTATTGCGTTTGACAAACGTTTCGACGAATTCAAAAAGCGCGGTGTTGAGGTTATTGGTGTGTCGATCGATTCTCAATTTTCACACAACGCGTGGAGAAACACTCCAGTAAATCAAGGTGGTATCGGCCCTGTTAAGTATACTTTGGTGGCGGATGTCAAACATGATATTTGCCAAGCTTATGATGTAGAGCACCCTGAAGACGGTGTAGCGTTCCGCGGTTCATTTCTTATCGATGAACAAGGTATGGTACGTCACCAAGTAGTAAACGACCTGCCACTTGGCCGAAACGTAGACGAAATGCTGCGTATGGTTGATGCACTAGCGTTCCATGAGGAGCATGGTGAAGTTTGCCCGGCGGGTTGGACCGAAGGTAAAGCGGGTATGGATGCGTCACCTGAAGGCGTGGCTAAGTATTTATCTGAAGAAGCTGACAAGTTATAAGTTAACCCCGTAAAATCAATAAAAGAACGGCGCCAATTGGCGCCGTTCTTGTTTTTCACCAATCCGTATAGATAATTACACATCTGCATTTAAGCAGCATGCTCATCATCGAAAGATTAGGCCTTTTAGTTTAATCTTCGCTTCCTACAGGCCAGCCGCCCAATGCTTTATATCGATTCACCATATAGCAAAATAATTCGGTAGTTTTCTGCGCGTCATACAGTGCACTGTGTGCTTCGTTTTGATCAAATTCAATGCCCGCAGCACGGCAAGCTTTTACCAGAACAGTTTGTCCTAGCGCCAAGCCAGCAAGGCTTGTTGTATCGAAGGATACGAAAGGGTGAAATGGCGTTCGTTTAATATTACAGCGTTCTAACGCAGCATTGACAAAACTCTGATCGAAAGTAGCGTTGTGAGCCACAATAACCGACCGCTGACAATCGGCATTTTTTTGCGCTTTGCGAATACCTTTACAGAGATCTTTCATCGCTTCACTTTCTTCGATAGCGCCTCGCAGAGCACAATTAGGGTCAATACCATTAAATTCTAGCGCTGCAGGCTCTAAATTCGCACCCTCGAAAGGATCGATATGGTAATGGAAAGTTTGATCCGGGTGCAAAATGCCGTCTTCGTCCATTTTGACGGTTACCGCCGCGAGTTCCAATAGAGCGTCGGTACCTGCATTAAATCCGGCTGTTTCAACGTCGATGACAACGGGAAAATAACCTCTAAAGCGCTGGGAAAGAAGGGGCGGGTTAGCAGACATAAACACTCTTGTAGACTAGATTAGAAAAACAAGTTGATGACTTTAAATGTGCACCAACATGAGAACGTACGAGAATAATGAATTATCGCAAGGATGTTACTGAGTTGCCAGTTTCAATTTGAAGACTATCAAATGAAGATGAGATTAGTAGCTAAAACAAGAAAAGTGAATGGTATTAGGCGCTAAACTTTTCTACACTTTGGACGATAAACACATTATAGGTGGAACTACGCGCTGCCATATTTGCTATGGCGATAGTTTTTAGTAAGGTAAATTGAGCTTGTTCGAGTTTACTTAGCAGCGTGGATAATGTGGCTTTCAAAAGGGTGAGGTGATGAAAAATGTAGCCTGCACCTGGTTTAGTTTGATTTTCGTAATGGTGTCGAAATGGTCTCGAAATTAAAATATATCGCGTTGATCGGGATGGTGAGTTCACTTTCCTCCCAAGCCGCCATGCGGCAGTATTCTGCGACAATAGAGAGCTCTAGCTGGCGTATCGATACCGACACACGCTTACAGTGTACGCTTAATCATGATTTGCCAGGATATGGTGAAGCCATGTTCACAAGCACCGCATCAAAACAGCTCAATATGGAATTTGAGCTGGATATGCATTTGCTGCCCAGTAAATTTGATATGGCTGCTGTTTATTCTGTACCACCAAAGTGGATGCCGGGCGTTGCACCTAAGCCTATTGCGGATATGTCGCTTCGGAAACAATATAATGGTGACCTGCCTAAAGACGCTGCATGGACGATGCTATCTGAACTAGAAAAAGGTTTTTGGCCCACCATCTATTATCAAGATTGGTACAATAAGTACGACCAAGTCAGTGTAGCGCTAAACGCAAGTAATTTTTCCAGTGTATATCGCGAATTCGTTAAGTGTGTATCTAATTTACTGCCTTTCAATTTCGACGATATCGCCTATACGGTACTGTCTTATCAAAACAACAGCACTGAGCTTACTAAGTACTCACAAAAGCGCCTTACTATGATAGGTGAGTATTTAAAAGAGGACAGCGAGCTAGAACTGGTGCTTCTTGATGGTTATACCGACAGTTACGGTGGCCGTTGGAACAATGAGCAGCTTTCTATACGCCGCGCTAATGAGGTAAAAAGTTACCTCACAACGCTCGGTGTGCCTGAAGATAGAATTAAGCTTACCGGTCATGGTGAAAAGCGCCACATCGCGCCAAACGATACGAGAGAAAGCCGTGCCCAAAACCGACGTGTGGTAGTACGTCTGTCTAAATCTTAAGCGCTGGTTGGCTATTACCAACTTACCAAAGTATAAGAAATGGAGGGAAAAATTTCGCCCTCTACTTCTTGGTAGATCGCCATGACAAAACTGGGACTAAGTGATCAGTAAATACACCGTCAGCATTTACAACCTTATCAAGCATGTCTAGCACTTGCTCGCTTGTCATGCCGTCAGGCAAAGCGTCTTTTCGATAGGTGTAAGGGTGGATCGTCAGCCCGTTTTTGTGAGCGAACTCAAGCCACTTTGCCGCTTCAATCTTCCCCTGTGCCATTGCTTTGTTATTCAGTAGGTGGCCTAACCATGGCCCTATACCATCAGCATACGATGCTACTTCGTTCATACCTTCTTCAGAACGAACCCAATCATAGTCGGTGTCACTCTCGCCCCAGCTATTCTCGCCTATAAGCATCACCACTTTGCCTTTATAACCCAATGTTTCGCGAATGCGTTTCACTTCTTTAAAATCAAAACATTGAATATAGCTGTTGCTATTTTCCCCACCGAAACCGAACGCATTGAGGGTGTCGATGACAATCTTACTCGCATCAACGCCTTCGTCGTGGTGAAAAGCAGGAGACTTAACTTCAGGATACACGCCAACAGATGCTTCAAACTGGCGATTAAGCTCGCTGATAAGCTCAAAGTGCTCAGTTAATGTAGCAATCTTAAAATTCGCGTGTTTACCTTGGTATCTATCCTTAAATACGGGGGCACCGTTGCCACCTGTACGTTCATGTACTCTTAGTGCTCTCAATTCTGCAAGTGTAAAATCCCGTGCATAATACCTTCCGTCAGCACGGTGCCGAGCGGGAAATACGTCTTCAACATCGGTAACGGTTTCCAGATGAATATCGTGTAAAACAACAGGTATATCGTCTTTGGTAATGACTACATCTTGTTCTATAAAGTCGGGCCGCAAAGAGAAGGCAAGCGTAGCAGCTTCAAGTGTATGTTCTGGTAAATATCCTGATGCGCCGCGATGTGCAATAACCGTGAAGGACTTAGTAGCGTTTGCTTCATTAGTGTTAGCAAGTGGCGCACTTGATGTGAAAATGCTTGAACATATTAATAGTAAAGCAGGTAAAAGACTTTTCTGTATAGCCTTACCTTTCACACTATTTGAATAAACTAACTTTTTGTACTGCACAGTAGCACTACTCCATGTGTTCATTGTTATTTGCCTTTTCTCTTCTAAGCCTTTTAAATTATTAGGCCTCAGTTAAATCATTACTATCAGTGCTCGAGCGAGATAGATTTGTTTTGTATAAGTTCTATCGCATAGCCGTCGGGGTCACGGACAAAGGCTATCACGGTGGTGCCGCCCTTTACGGGGCCGGGCTTTCTATAAACGTCAGCGCCGTTTGCCGCTAAGTTTTCACAAAAGCTGTAGATATCGTCAACCTCAATAGCGATATGGCCATAGGCATCGCCTTTATCATAAGTGTTATCGCCCCAATTGTAGGTCAACTCAAGCACTGTGCTGTCAGACTCATCGCCATAACCGACAAATGCCAAGGTATATTCGTATTCCTTGTTCTCTGATTGACGAAGAAGGCGCATACCCATTAGTGAGGTGTAAAAATGAAGTGATGATTCTAAATTCTCAACTCGAAGCATAGTGTGAAGCATTCGCATAACAGATTCCTATTTTGCCGACACCGAAAGTAATGGCTTGCGGCGTACTGCATGATTATTGCGTGGTTAATGTCTCTCCATTCAAGCGAAAACACCGCATATCAATTAAGGGCTTACAGTGATATTTAGTTTGAGAACAGAGCAAAAAACACAACGCAGTGTGACTTTAATAAATAAATGTTAACCCTTTAAGACAGTTATACAATTTTTGTTGGTGAATTAAAGTCATTTAAAAGTTACATAGATACATTAATAAAAACACGCGACTAAAAAATAAACGCGAAATGATTGGACATGACGATGTTTTACCTGTACCTTCTGTCTCGCTCTAGATATGTTATATGCTTTACCTAATACTGCGCTGTACCTTTCTTTATTCCTTCAAATTGAAGTTCTATTTAGATATACAACTGCTTTACTAGCTTGGTTATGTCTATTGCTATCGGTGATTTTCACCACAACATCAATTTTTTAAAAAAGGTTATTATTATGTCTAATTCAGTAAACGGCACAGTTAAATGGTTCAACGAAGAAAAAGGTTTCGGTTTCCTAACACCTGAAGCTGGCGGTAAGGACGTATTCGTACACTTCCGTTCAATCACTTCTGACGGTTTCAAAACTCTTGCTGAAGGCCAAGAAGTTAGCTTCGAAGTTGAACAAGGTCAAAAAGGTCCACAGGCTGCTAACGTAGTAGTTCGATAAGACCTTAACGCTTATCTACTAAATATAGGCTCTTTGACTCGCTGAGCGAGGCGCAGAGAGCCTACTTTCCGTTTTAAAATTTCTTAACACAACCTGCGAGGAATTCAAAACAAACTACATTTATAAAGAAGTTCTTAATATGCAAATCCAACATTCTGTATCTACATTCAATAGCGCGACATCTTCAGCGTTAATTTCAAATATCTCTACTAACAAAACCACTGTTGCTTTTAAAGAGGCAAATACCTATCGCCATGTTGTTCTCACTTCACGTGAAGAAGTCAGACGATTTGTTGCTGAATTGGTAAAAGCGTCATAACGTCATAAGTTGGGCAAATCTTAGGTCGAATATTAATCACCTATGCGCTTAGTATTAGCTCTACGTCGTTATGAAAAGCTACGTTCATCATTACCGTATTACGCCATTATTGGCCGACAATAATACAAAGCATATACAAAAATAGCGTTAGATTATGTTAAGGCCAGCATACTTGTTTTGCATGCTGACCTAATTGCATTAAGCGTTAGTGAAAAAACAGACGTTTCTTCGAAGTTATTTTGCTTTCAAATCTATCTCTGAATCGGCAAGTAAATATATACTCGCTGCGTATGCTGCAATGTTTTGCGCAAGCTCATCGGGATTGATTTTATCTAAAGTGTCATCCGGAGTGTGGTGAAGATCGAAATAGTCCCTTCCGTTCTGATTCAGTCTAATTGTAGGCACGCCTTTCGCTGCAAGTGGAATAATATCCGGACCGCCGCCGGCGATATCAGCGCCGCCTCGAACAATGCCAAGTGGAGAAAGAATCTTTGCGATTTCATCTACTAGTACTGTTGCTTCGGAGTTTACATTAGACACCAGTTGCCAAATAGTTTGGGCCCCAAAGTCAGACTCTGTCGCCAGCACATGATTATTAAGGTTCTTCTCATGCTGTTTTGCGTAAGCAAATGCGCCTAACAGGCCAACTTCTTCAGCACCAAACATAACTACACGAATAGTGCGTTTAGGGCGTTCAGGAAGTGAAGCAATTAACGCGGCAGCCGCCGTTGTTATTGCAATACCAGCACCATCATCGACCGCGCCCGTACCTAAGTCCCAACTGTCTAAGTGGCCGCCTATAAGCACAATTTCTTCAGGCTTTTCGCTACCGACTAAATCTAAAATGACGTTGCCGCTGCTTACTTCGCCCTTCCACTTGGATTCCGAATGAAGCGAAAGTGAGAGTGGTTTACCAAGATTGTGTAGACGTCGTAAATGATCAGCATCTGGGTTTGAGATAGCAACGACGGGGATATCTGCCCAGTTTTCTCCATCAGAACTCATCATGCCTGAGTGAGGAAAACGATGAGAATCCGAACCAACTGAACGCACTACCAGTGCCTCAGCGCCACCGCGTTGAGCATGCTGCCACCCTATACGGCGACGTTGGTTAGCTTGACCGTAGCCTGCACCTGTTTGACTTTTGACCATGGCGTCGCCATCGATGAAGGCAATTTTGCCTTTTAGTACACCGTTTTCAACAGCTGTTAAAGCGTGAATGTCTCGGAAATACACAATGTCTGCATTAATTTCTTTTTCTGAAGGGGCCGCACCACCTAACGCAGTGCCATAAAGCGGTTGTGCATAGGGTGAAGTAAGTGAAATATGTAAATGACCTCTATCCCAAAAAGGCATGGTGAACTCTTCTACACTTACTTTATCAAAGCCCAATCGAGTTCCTACTTTAACGCCCCAATCTCTTGCGCGTTTCTCTGCTTCAGAGCCGCCTAATCGAGGGCCTACTTCTGTAGTAAGTGATTCTACAATGCTATAGCCTAAGTCACTTTTTAGTGCTTTTTGGATAAGTGCTTCAGCATTTTTTTTCTGTTGAGGCGTAATTGGTGAGCTTTCAGCGAAAACGCCAAAACTGCAAGCACTTACCAATGCACCAAGCGCTAAACTTTTAGCGATAGTATTTAATCGAGACATGTGTTCTCCGTGAGTTATTTTTATATTTCTATTTTATTTGCGTTGGCACAAATATGACATATCAATCATAGCCAATTTGATTGGTGCTTTCGAGGCAAACCATAAGCCCTAGTGGTTCGTTAATCGTAAAGTCGTTTGGTGCGATCTGTTATATGAGATAGAAAAAAATAAAAAAGGAGTCTTTCGACTCCTCTTAAAATGTTTTTATTTCCGCTTCTTCAGCATCAGCTTTTGTTTTTTCTCTTGCTCTTTGAGTACTTCGTTAATGAAGCTTTTCCTTCCGAATTCTCGTGTAATAACGCACTTATTTAAGTCAAATCCGCGGGCAGGGCAGTATTCTCTTCCATAAAGAATGATTTGTAGATGCAGGTCGTTCCATCTCTCTCGGGGGAACAGGCGTTTTGCGTCACGCTCGGTTTGCTCTACACTTTTTCCGTTTGAAAGGCCCCAGCGATACATGAGTCGATGGATATGGGTATCTACGGGAAATGCAGGGATGCCAAACCCCTGAGACATGACAACTGCTGCGGTTTTATGTCCTACAGCTGGCATCGCTTCTAATGCCTCAAAGCTTGCTGGAACTTCACCGTTATGTAGCTTGATAATCATGTCGGATAAATGCCAGATCCCTTTAGATTTCATGGGCGATAAACCACAAGGACGGATAATGTCTTGAATTTCTTCAATACTCATCATCACCATGTCATAAGGGTTATCGGCGCGAGCAAATAGCTTCGGAGTAATCTGATTGACCCTTTCGTCAGTGCACTGCGCTGATAGCAGCACAGCGATTAGAAGAGTGTAGGGATCTTTATGATCTAGGAAAATAGGTACTTCTGGATAAAGTTCATCCAAAATTCGCATGATTTCTTTGACTTTTTCTTGCTTTGAGATGGGCTTAGCAACATCTAACATTAAGACAGACTCTTACTCTTATTTTATGGTCTCGGTAAAGGATGACTAGCTTTCAGCAGTAACACGCACCCGTGCAGCTTTTTCTGTTGTTACAGTTTGCTGTGCAGCAATTTTTGCGTCAATAATATTCTTTATAGCGATGAGCAAGCCCATTCCTAAGAACGCACCGGGAGGAAGAACGGCCAGCAGGAAAGGGTTCTCGGTACTAAACAGCACGACTGTCCAGTTTTCAGCAATTGGACCAAATAGCCTATCAGCTCCGGCTAATAATGTTCCTGCGCCCAAAATTTCACGCATACCACCTAAAATGACCAATACGGCAGTAAAACCTAATCCCATCATAAGCCCGTCATAAGCGGAGGCAAGAGGGTCGTTTTTAGAGGCAAATGCTTCAGCGCGACCAATGATTGCGCAGTTGGTGACAATAAGCGGAATAAAAATGCCTAAGGCTAAGTAAAGCTCGTAAGTAAATGCATTCATTAGCAGCTGAATAATAGTAACAAAGGCAGCAATAATCATGACGAAAACAGGGATACGGATTTCATTTCTTACTAGGTTTCGCACTAATGATACGGTTACGTTGCTACCAATCAGAACAAGCATGGTGGCAAGGCCTAAACCTAAGCCATTGATAAAGGTAGCGGTAACCGCTAACAAGGGGCACAGCCCAAGCAGCTGAACTAAAGCTGGATTGTTTTTCCAGAGCCCTTGTAGCGATAGGTCGCGAAAATCGGTCACGTTTAAAGCTCCTCTACTTGTTGAGGGTGTGCCTCATAAATGTCGTTAGGCTCAGCGGTGTTAGCGTTATCTTTGCGTTGGCAAGTGTTAGGGGCAGAGAATAACGCCGACTGGTTAGCCTGTGCATACAACAAGGCTTCACGCACTGCGCCTACTACCGCCCGTGGCGTAATGGTTGCGCCAGTAAATTGGTCGAACTCGCCGCCATCTTTTTTGACTTGCCATGGTGCTAAATTATCGTTTGAGAAAGATCTGTCGCTAAACGTGGTGATCCACTTACTAACCGCAAGCTCAATCTTATCGCCTAACCCTGGCGTTTCTTTGTGTTCAATCACTCTAACACCGAGTACCGTCATTTTATTTTCGAAAGGTTTTCTCTCGTCTTGAGCAACTTTATTTACACCCTCATTGTCTTTTGAATTTAAAAACTCAGATGCGTTCACACTGACGCCTACAACTAAATCAATATCACCGCTATAACCGTCAGGTGCGGTGGCCTCAAGCACCAATGCACTCGGTTTACCGTTCAATGTGGCTCGGTAAACTTTGTGCGCTTTTTTTGCGCCTAATTCGGTTGCCGTTACTTGAGTGCAGTTTGCGTATAGTGGATTATCGTGAAATTCACTGGGCACTACTTCATTGAGCACGCTCAGTAGTTTCTGCTGCTTTTGTTGCTCAATCTTATCTTTAGTGCCATAAAAGGTAAGCGAGATAAGAGCGGTAGTCACGACGGCAAACGCACCTAACATCAACCCGTTTTTAGTTAAGCTGTCTTTCATCATTAATATTTACCTCGACCTTTATCGGCATTTTTCCCATAAACACGTGGGCGAGTGTAATAATCGATAAGCGGTACAGCCATGTTCACAATGATCACTGCAAACGCTACAGCATCTGGATATCCACCAAACGTCCGAATGATAACAATCCAAAAGCCGATGGCCGCCCCAAAAATGATACGCCCTTTGGGTGTGGTCGATGCTGATACAGGATCGGTGGCGATAAAGAATGCACCAACCATAACTGCGCCATTAAACAAATGGAAAAGCGGTGAGGCATAGTAATCAGCATTGGCTAAATGAAGCAGTGAAGCGCAGACAAACACACTAATTAACATTCCGCCTGGAATATGCCAGCTGATTATGCGGGTTTTCCATAAATATAGTCCACCCAGCAAATAAGCAATACTCACTATTCCCCAGCCTGCGCCAGCGGCTTCAAAAAAACCGCCATCGAAAATTGGCTTAGCAAGTGATTCTGAGTAGGTGACACCTTGAGTTAGATCGGTTTTCAACGTGTCCAATGGTGTCGCCATCGTTACACCATCGGCAATGGTTTTAAGCTGAGTAACGTCATATCCACTTGTGGTAAACCCCGTAAATATCAACGAAACAGAGTCAAAGAAGCTTGGAGTAATCCCAGCGTGAGTAGTGGGAGGCAACCATAAGCTCATGGCGGCAGGAAACGAAATGAGCAGAACAACGTAAGCGATCATTGCAGGGTTAAAAATGTTGAATCCTAAGCCACCATAAACTTGTTTAGCTACTGCAATGGCAAAGAAAACACCGGTTACCGTCATCCACCAAGGGAGGGTGGGCGGAATGCTTATTGCGATTAAAAGCCCAGTTAAAACGGCGCTATAGTCGGTAAGTGTGCGCTCTATAGGGCGATTCCGAAGGTATAAAATAAGGCCTTCAAAAACCAGTGCACTTACTACAGCAATCACTGACTGTATTAACATGCCCCAACCAAAAAAGAAGGACTGCGCAATCATTCCTGGGATCATGGCATAGATCACCATGCGCATGACTTGACCCGTATCGCGTTTAACCCGCTGGTGTGGCGAACTCGATAAACTTAATTTCATTGTGATTCTTTCTCTTTGTCTGCAGCGGCTTTTTTCGCCTTAGCTTTAGCGATAGCTGCGGCAATACGTGCTTTCTTTTCATCCTGCCCGGACATCTGAGCGCCGTCTTGCGCACTCGTTTCTGCATTGTCCTGCGAGGGTGATTCAGTCTGTTCGCCCTTCGCCTGGCTCTCTGTCTCATTGATATCGGTAGGCGATGATTCTTCTTGGCTTGCTTGGGCACGCTTTTTCGCTTTAGCTTTGGCTACAGCTGCTGCAATTCGGGCTTTTTTCTCGTCCGCTTCGCTTTTTCCGGAAGAGTCTGCGTTACTTTCACGCAGAGTACTGTTGTTTTCTGGTAAATGAACGGTCTCTTCGGTTTCTTTATCATTACCGGCAGAACTGGAAGTTTGCGCCACTTCAGCCTCTGCCTTTCTGGCCTTCGCTTTAGCTACCGCTGCGGCAATTCTTGCCCGTTTCTCGTCCTGTTGCTCATTCTTCTGCTCACCTGACTGAGCGATGGTTTGAGAAGGAGGTTGTGCTGGAGATGACGATTCTGGCAGCCCATTTTCGGACATACTTTTGGCCGCTTTTTGGGCTTTTGCTTTCGCCACCGCCGCTGCAATTCGCGCTTTTTTCTGTTCTTCTGCTGATAGTTTTACATTGTTATCAGCGGTAGATTCTTCTATGTTTTTTGCGACGTCTTCGTCTGCATGTTTGTCTGCGTGTTCGTCTGAGTGGTTTCCGGGGATCGGCTCTTCAGAGGGAGCTGCTTGTGCTGCTTTTTTCGCTTTTGCTCTTGCAATAGATGCAGCAACTTTGGCTTTTTTCTCATCTTCAGGCGATGGCGCAGCAGGTTGAATAGACGATGATTCGTCGACCTTTTCACTTTGAGCTTGCGCCGCTTTTTTCGCCTTAGCTCTGGCAATAGCGGCCGCTACCTGAGCCTTCTTATCGTCTGTTGCAGTGCTTGGTTCGCCAGTGTTCGACGTTGTACTCTCATTACTTGAATTAGCCTGCAAAGCAGCTTTTTTAGCTTTTGCGCGAGCAAGCGCCGCGGCCACTTTGTCTTTCGCTTCTGTTACGTCAGTATTGCTGGCGTTATCGACTGCTTCAGCATTGTGTTCTTTCGCTTTATTAGCAGCTAAACGCGCTTCTTTGGCTTTTCTGTGCTTTTCTTCACGTTCACGCTTTTCCCGCTCTAAGCGTTCTTTGCGAGCTTCAAAACGTTGCTTTGCTTTTTCTGCTTTATTCTTCTCATCACGCTGTAGACGAATTTCTGCTTTGGCTTGGCGATAATAATGGACTAGCGGTATTTCGCTCGGGCAAACGTACGCGCAAGCACCGCATTCAATGCAGTCGAACAGGTCGTATTCTTCCGCCTTGTCATATTCATTTGCTTTGGCATGCCAAAACATTTGCTGAGGTAGCAGAGAGGCTGGGCAGGCATCAGCGCACGCGCTGCAGCGAATACATGGTCGCTCAGCATTGTCGTCGACGAGCTCTTTTTTTGCAGGAACAAGTAAACAATTGGTGGTTTTTACCACGGGTATGGTTGCATCCGATAAGGTAAATCCCATCATGGGTCCGCCCATTACCACTTTAGGCGCTTTTTGCTTTTTCGGATTGTATTTGGCTTCGCTCAATAAATGAGAAACAGGAGTACCTATCAGTGCTCGGAAGTTGCTGGGTGACTCAACGGCTTCACCGGTCACAGTGACAATTCGTTCAATAAGTGGTTTGCCATGCAAAATGGCATCAGCAATAGCGTAGCAGGTGCCTACGTTAAACATCATTACACCAATATCCGCTGGAAGGCCGTTTCTTGGCACTTCTCGGCCAGTGATGACTTGAATGAGTTGTTTCTCACCACCAGCAGGGTATTTGGTTTCTACGCTGACTACCCGATAATCTTTCTTATCCTGGCAGGCAATATTTAACGCTTCAAACGCTTCTGGTTTGTTATCCTCTACTGCCACAATAATCGCTTTGGGGCCGATTAAGTGTACAAGAATATCCAGCCCCTGGCGTATTTGCCACGCATGCTCGCGCATAAGGCGATCGTCAGAAGTAATATATGGCTCGCACTCAATACCATTTAAAATGAGAAATTCAACTGGTTTTGAGGTCGATGTTTTAATGTGAGTAGGGAAGCCCGCACCGCCCATGCCTGAAATACCTGCCTGACAGATAGCATCAATCAGCTGGCTTTTGTCGACATTACTGTAATTCGTAGTAGCAGACAGTTCACACCATGTATCTTTGCCGTCAGGGCGTATCGAAACACACATTTCTGTTAGGCCGCTAGGGTGCGCCACAACATGCGGCGCAATAGCCACGACTTCACCCGAAGTTGGCGCGTGAACAGGCACTGAAAAAGGCGAAGAGCTTTGCGAGAGAACTTGACCTTTTAATACTGTATCACCAACCTCTACGCAGCATATTCCATCTGAGCCAATATGCTGTCGAAGCGGCACTACCAATAATTCGGGCATAGAAGGCTTCTGGATAATAGAAGTGTTAGAAAGGGCCTTTTTATCGTCTGGGTGTACACCACCCGGAAACGAGTATGTTTTTCCCGCATTTAAGGTTTCTATAATTGAATCAAAACTTGGATACATCACAATTACGACACCATTTTTATGGGAATATCACCTTTAGGTGATGATGAAAAATCCCACTTCCACGTAGAAGTAGTTTCAGTGATAGGAACCATATCAATACAGTCAACAGGGCAGGGGTCTACACACAGGTCGCACCCTGTGCACTCATCGGTAATGACAGTGTGCATATGCTTTGCCGCGCCCAAAATAGCGTCAACAGGACATGCTTGAATGCACTTCGTACAACCAATGCATTCATCCTCACGAATAAAGGCGACTTTTTTGACGTCTTCCTCGCCGTGGGCTGCATCGAGGGGTTTAGGTTCAACACCCATCAAATCAGCAAGCTTTTTGATGGTAGATTCGCCACCGGGAGGGCACTTATTAATATCATCGCCCTCGGCTATTGCTTCAGCGTAAGGCTTACATCCTGGATAGCCACATTGGCCACATTGGGTTTGTGGAAGCACGGCATCTATTTGCTCTACGAGCGGGTCACCTTCCACTTTAAAGCGGATGCTGGCGTAGCCTAAAACAAGGCCAAATATTAGGGCTAATACACCGATTGCAGCAACGGCAAAAATTATGGCAGTAGACATCGTCATTATAGCTTCACCAAACCACTAAAGCCCATGAAAGCAAGAGACATAAGACCTGCCGTAATCATGGCTATTGACGCGCCTTTAAATGAAACAGGTACATCCGCTGCTGCGAGTCGCTCGCGCATCGCAGCAAAAAGCACTAGTACCAACGAAAAGCCAACGGCAGCGCCAAAACCATATATGAGGCTTTGCATGAAATTGTGCTGTTCTGTGAGGTTCAAAAGTGCAACGCCTAATACTGCGCAATTAGTCGTAATGAGAGGAAGAAAAATACCCAGTAGCCTATATAAGGTAGGACTGGTTTTGTGTACCACCATTTCAGTGAACTGAACCACTACTGCTATAACAAGGATAAAAGCTAGTGTTCTTAAATAACCAATACCCAAAGGTGCGAGTAAATAGGTTTCTACTAAATAGCTTGTTGCAGAGGCGAGAGTGAGTACGAATGTGGTTGCCATAGACATGCCCATGGCGGTCTCTAGTTTTCCAGAAACACCCATGAATGGGCATAACCCGAGAAACTTGACCAACACGAAGTTGTTAACCAGTACTGTACCAATCAATAGCAGTAAAAATTCAGTCATGAAAAACGCAATTCCTTCGAGGAATCTAGACGGACATTGCCCGTGCTTTAAAAAGAAAGATAGATTGTTTCTATTATCCCTTTTTAGAACGGGTTTAACAACTTGATTGAATTAGGGTTATTTAATGTCTAAACGCGTTGTTTTGGGAATTAAAATAAATGGATGTGGGTAGGACGATTTGAGAGCCAACTAAGTGGCTCCCCCTCCCCGACTCGAACGGGGGACCTGCGGATTAACAGTCCGTCGCTCTAACCAACTGAGCTAAGGGGGAATCGACACCTAAGTTGTTTGCTGAAGTTGG
>Ga0105235_100187_pt1 | contig 24131 bp, 18 predicted proteins | sample Virmet3819_2500_FD_90059 | JGI IMG/M metagenome (GOLD analysis project Ga0105235, IMG submission 90059) | Marine viral communities from the Southern Atlantic ocean transect to study dissolved organic matter and carbon cycling - metaG 3819_2500 | ecosystem: Environmental > Aquatic > Marine >... | reverse complement strand
TGAAGGGCACAAAGCAGTCAACTGAGGCAAAGTTAGGGATTTATCCGCTGGGAGCAGAGAGAGAGAATATAAACCATCACTTCGGCGCGTACTTTTGCATGCTTGGTAAAGCAGTTGAAAACTCATAGTTCCCACATTAATTTGACGCTTTCAATTTTATGCCTTGCGGTAAAGAATAGAATTTAAAGGATTCCTTGTAATTTGAAATGACTCCATATGATCTATTTTTCAAAATAAAAAGAAAACTAAACAGCGGATGCGGTGATGTTCTGTCGGGGAGATTCAGATGGCGTTTGACCAGTCCAAAGCGTTTACACAATTAGAAAAAATAGTTAAAGAGCGAGATAAGGAAAACTTCATCTTTGATTTCATGCTCGCATTCAAAACACCTCGTGCAACCATAACAAAGCTTAAGAATAATTTTGGTTCGGATGTGTCATCATCAGGTGGTGAGTATCGCCTAAAAAACAAAATTCACTTCAAACCGTTTCCTACAAACACTAATTTACATGCTGAATGCGATTTTTTGAAAAGCTTGTCAACCACGTCCAAGGATAAGCTAGATACAGCAATTTGATGGAAGCTTACTCCACCGTATACGAACTTGGGACCTCCCCTAAACATCATTGCCAAGAAAGCAAACAGTCTTGCCAGTCGTAGGGCTTAAGTCTGTGTTTAGATTTTGTTGATTTCAAAAGTCACCGACTTTATTCCTAAGTCACCGACTTTACTCCTTGCCCACAAAAGCTGTAAGCAAGGAATTAAGTCGATGACTTTTTTCGTTTGCAGGCCCTAATTTGTTGAACGCAAAAAATAAAAGAAAAAAATAAAGTTGGTGACTACCTTCGTGAGGCTTGAAAAATTGTTAGGAATAAAGTCACTGACCGATTTCCAAATGCTATATCCTAAGTTCGTGTCACCTAGTCATAATACAATATTCTAAGCGTTTATAAAATAGGATTTCCTGCTCTGATGCTTATAGATCTTTTACAATACGAAAACCAATATGGCTGGTCCCCAATCCAGTGTCTTGTGCGTGTCTCGCTGCCGGACGATAACGCATGCAAAAATCTTCAGCACAAAGAAATGACCCTCCCTTGATGACACCTACCGATACACCGGGTTGGTTTGGGTCATAACCCGTATCTCTAATGTCTTCAGGGATTTCCTCATGTTGGTAGTGCCTTGGGTAGTATTTGCTTTGAGTCCATTCCCATACGTTTCCAATCAAGTCATGGATACCGTACGCGTTGCGAGGATAACATCCGACTGGAGCAAGACCTTCGAATCCGTCTTCTGCGCTATCGTTAAAAGGAAAAAGCCCTTGCCACGTGTTCGCCATATACTGGTCATTAAGTTTCAGTGAATCACCGGTAGCGTATTTTGCGTCTTCTAATTTGTTGCGGCTTGCATATTCAAACTCTGCCTCCGTTGGCAATCTTGCTCCAGCCCACTTTGCATATGCCTGCGCATCTTCATAAGCAATATGAACAACAGGAAAGTCCAGTTTGTCGGAAATGGAGCTGCCAGGACCAAGCGGCTGTCGCCAACTAGCACCTTCGATAAAGTGCCACCAATTCAGGAATGTTGTTGCTTCTACAGCTTCAGAAAGTTTCACAAAAACCGCACTGCCCGGAACGAGCTGCTCTTTGGGTATACCGAGAAAATCTTTTTGCTCAAGTGCCCTCTCAGCGACAGTCAAATAGCCCGTTGCCTCAACGAAGTCGTTGAACTGCCTGTTAGTCACCTCATGCGTGCTCATGTAAAAACTGTCGACTTTAGTTAAACGTGCCGGCGTTTCCTCTGGATATTGAGCTCCGGCTCCCATGACAAAGCTACCACCCTCAACAAGCTCCAAATCTGAGTCAACATCGCAAGTTTGCGTGTTGCTGTAATGCTTCTGGTCGACATTCAGCAAGCTAAAAACAACAACTAATGCAGCAACTGTCAAAAAACAGCCAATACCAACATACCACTTCATTTTGACTCTCCTAGATGTTTGACTGTTGCCATTTCCATGCATCCTTCACCATATCATCGAGCCCAAATTTAGCTTTCCAATTAAGCAGCGTGTTTGCCAATGGGGGATTTGCGTATGAGCTTGCTATATCTCCAGGCCTTCTATTGGAAATCTCATAATCTATTTCGGTGCCATTTATTGAAGAAAAAGCACTTATAAGTTCAAGTACCGAATATCCCTTCCCCGTACCCAGATTTATCGCGTGAAAATCCGGCTTTGTTCCTAGCGATTCTAAAGCGGCAACATGTCCATCTACTAAATCAGAGATGTGTATGTAATCGCGCACACCTGTTCCGTCGGCAGTGTTATAGTCATTACCAAATATATTGACTTTTTGCCGAATACCAGCCGCAGTCTGAACAACATACGGCATAAGATTATTCGGTACGCCCATTGGTTTTTCTCCCAACAAACCGGATACATGTGCCCCAGCCGGATTAAAGTACCTTAAAGCACAGGCAAAGAATTCAGGATTGGCCTGACAATGATCACTCAAGATTTGTTTTACTATTGCCTTAGTTTGTTCATAAGGATTGGTGGGTGCTATTGGATGACTTTCATCAATTGGCAAATATTGCGGCTCTCCATAAACCGTTGCCGATGAGCTGAAAACGAATTTAAACAGGTTGTATTTTTGCATCGCCTCGAGAAGTGTAATAGTGCCCGAAACACTATTCTTGTAGTACTTCAAAGGGATGCAACCCGATTCTCCTGCGGCTTTAAGAGCCGCAAAGTAGAAGACACAATTTATGTTATGTTCCACCATAGTCCATTCAAGCAGGTCGACGTCGTTGATATCATCTTCGACAAACGAAAAATCATGCTTTGCAATCTTCTTCATCCGAGTCAGTACCGACGGCTCAGAGTTACTAAAGTTATCTAAAATTATCGGTTTGAAGCCTCTATTTAGAAGGCTCAGTGCTGTGTGGCTTCCAATAAAGCCTGCGCCGCCCGTAACTAGAATATTCATGCAGTTTCCTTAAGTCTTCAATGAAAGAGGCCAAACTTATTGCTGTCGAAAACCTTGCCCGGTACTGCTAGTTGCATGAATGTCGAATTCATTCATCCACCAATCCAAGTATATTTCGTCGTCCAAGGGAAAAGTGAGCCCTCGTTCATGCATGACTTTCGTCACTCTCTTTATTTCTGCTTCGTCTAATTTCTCAGAAAGAACTGGATCTTCGCTATAGATACCCGCATCCTTGGTTTCCACGATCCACTTGTTAAGCTCACTCATAAGCCTATCAAGCACTTTTTTTTGTTCCGGTTGATAAGCTAGGTTTTCCGTTTCATGGGGGTCGTTGATCAAATCGTAAAGCTCCATTGCAGGCCTTTTCTCACTGAACCATGAAGACTGAAACTCTGTAAGCTTTCCTTGTTTTTCTAACACTTTCATTAAAGTTAACGTCGGATAGCGAAGGTATTTGTAACCAGAAAAATGCGTGTACGGGAAATCGGGGAAGTAATTTACGATTAGTTTGTATCGCTTATCGCGTATTGCTCTAACCCTATCTTCAGTCGCTCCTAACCTGTCTTTTTGAGCAAAAACGTACTGTCGTCCCTTAGTGGTATCAAAGATATCTTTTCCTTGAATAGAACGCGGAATATCGATACCGGCTAGAGCAAGTGTTGTCGGAAGAATATCAATTAAACTCACCAGCTTATCGTCTTTAATATTTGTTGGTTTGAATGGATTATGCACTAGAAAAGGCACTTTAATCCCAGCATCATAAAGCCATTGCTTTGCTCTAAGCATCGCGCGCCCATGGTCACTGAATACGAACAAGATTGTATTGTCCGCAAGCCCAAGACGTTCTACATCGCTTAAAAGTAATCCAATCCTACTGTCGAGTTGTTCAAGGGTTTCGTAATATCGGGAAAAAACTTCCCTTGTGATCCTGTGATCGGGATAAAAAGGTGGTAGTAAAACAGAATCTCTTACGACGGTTTTTTGTTCGTTGTCTACAAACCCACGATGAGCTTCACTAAAATTAATCTGTGCAAAGAACGGTGTTTTTCGGTCGGTTTTCTCATAGGCTTTCCACGCTCGCCCTTCGAAAACCGAAATGGAAGGGTCTCCATGGGTGTATGACCCATAGGGGTTCTGTTGCTCTCCATCTGTAAAATCAAAAGGCTCTTCCATTAATTGAAAGTTAAAATCGGTCTTCTGTAACGGTCCCATCAAAAGTGTTGTATATCCAGCGTCTTTCAAAAACTTGGTCATTAAATGAGTGTTGTCGGGAAGTGGTTTTCTTTGTTCGGCAAGGGTTCTGTGTTGATGAGCGTCAATAGAAGTAGCATGCATGCCGGTCGAAAATGCTGAACGGGAGGGTGAACAAACTGGAGATGTTGCAAAGGCATTGGTAAAATTATGACTTCTTGCTGCTAGTGCATCTATATTTGGCGTTGATACAACCGCATTTCCATTAAACCCAAAATCTGGCGACGCATCTTCAATAACAACCCAAATTATATTAGGTTGCTCGAACGAGTATACCGAACCTACCAAAAGAAGAGACCACGTGAGAACTTTGACCGCATTGAGCAACGCTTTCAATTTTGTTAACTCCGTATAAATTGAAAAAATAAAGTGCACCAATACGTGCACTTTAACAATGATATTAGAAATTTATTTACAAATTTCCCATGTTTTTGCAGCTGATACTGGATTCCCAGACAAGCTTACTTGTGCACCGCTTTTTGTTAATTGATTAGGGTTATGCGTGACATTACGTATTACGAATTTCCCGTCGTTATTCCCATCAACTAAGGTCCAACGTCGCTCTCCATCAGAAAAAGGACCGGTGTCAGAGTCAACTTGTCCCGTCGCGCCGTTTGCCTTAAGTCTTAAGTTTGTACCAACGTTTGTAATACCAAAAACGCCATCTGCATCACTGTCCTGGATTGACCATTTTGCATTTGCGTCTCGCGTATTAGAAAACTCAAGATCACCTGAAGAATTGCTAACTCTTAAGTACTGCCCACTTTCTTTATTTTTAAATTCAAAATCGCCTGACTGCGTTCCTGATTGTGTTCCGGATAGACATTGTAAAGTTGGCGTAATGTTGTCACCCACTTCCAAATAATACAAACGACCATTGTTGTCATCTATCTCTCTTGGCGCTGTCGCATAAACAATGTCAACACCATCTGAACGTTCGATAGCCGCTATTCTCTCTATAGGCTCACCAACAGCAAGATCGAAGATCTGTAAACTCCCTCCTGCTTGAATCTCAGCCACTTTGAGTTGTTTGTCTCCCGTAACGAAAAAACTTCGAGAAGTAGAACCATCGTGCGTATGACCCAGTCCTGCGATTGTATCGGATGCATTATAAAGAAGTGTTCTTTGCACCCATTCAAAACCGTTCCAACGCGTTCTAAATAAATCAAAATCTCTGGATCCATTACCAGTGTTGGTCCGAAATCTATACGTAATTGACGGGCGATTAAAGTTGTCGAGTGCTAACTTTGCAGTTTGATAGCCTTTGCCTGAATTAGCGGTGTTTGAAGGTTGTTGAATAAATTCTTCTTGTGGCTCCAATCCTTGAAAAACCATGTTAGGCGTATTAATTGAGACAGGGGTGGATACGGAGTTTCCGTTAATTGTATGGAAAGAGTTGGTTGCTGGGCGGTATTGCAAGTATGAACCGTAATGTCTCAATCCACTTGTGGAGCCAGCAGCGAAGGAAAATATTATATGCACGACACCTGTATCATCCACTACGACATCGTCTGGATAGACAACTGCATTATCGACAGATCCTGTTGCGAATGCAGAAATTGCCTGCCAAGCTCTTGAGCTATTATCGAATCTAAACAATTCCCCTCTACCATTTCCAGATGAGCGATTGCGTATAATCAAGTAGATATCGCCATTAGGAGAGGTTGCGGCCACGGGATAAGTTCTTTGTTTATCACCGGCACTACTCAAATTGGGAATATCAAACTTCCGCCTTATGTTGCTTAAATCACCAGGTGCAGAAGATCTAAAGTAATACCATCCCCTTGGTTGATTATGCATGTCTGCGAAAACATGAATAAAGCCATCTCCATCGATAGCAATAGTCGGTTGATCATGCCCAATGTCATCGGGATGACGCCATGTATTACCGTTTGGATCGCGTAAAATTCCAAAAGACCATGTCCCGTCGGATAGTCTTTTCCCCACTTTCACCCCATGATTACTGTTTGTTGAGCCAGGAGAATTAAATGCCATATAGGTTGTGGTGCCGTCTAACGCCAGTGGCATCCACCATCCGGCTTGGTTAGAACTGTCTACAACACGTGGAACCTCCTCCACCAAAACTTGTGCTCCCGCCAAAGAGCAAACTGAAATCAATAAACTACACCCTGCGATTTTGAGAATTTTCATTTTTCACCTCATGTATCTATAATCGATACATAAAGTCTCATACATAAAGCTACAAATCAACATTATTTACAACTCATTCACAAAACTGTAATGAGAAGACTTGTAATCTTTGTTCAAAGTAAGGATTGAAAATGGACTAAATACTAGTTTCAAGAGGAAAATAAATTTTGCTACGCTTTATGTAGCTGATTCTTTAACTCAATTTCGGAAGCTTTTCCACGCAGCAATTCAATGTATTTTGAGATGTTGCCTTTTTCAATTTTCCCTGACAAAGCAATACCAGCATAAGGTGTATCGCCCACCCAAACAGCAAGTGATACATCTCCAGAAGAAGAATTTTGCTTGTTGCTTTTTATCAATGCCGCATATTTTTGAGTGCGAATATTTTCAACTTCAGTGAGTAAAGAATTTATGCTTTTGAAGCCAGGTATATCGATATTGTTGTAAATATTGCTGATTTCTTCGTTATTTAGTTGTGATAACAAGCATAAGCCAATACTGGATTCTGTCGCAGGGTAGTGTCCTAACCTTCCTAGTGCTTCGGATGAGCTCATTCCCGGAAGGGCGTGATAGAGATAGGTTACCTTATCTCTCCAAAGTACACCGTACGCAACGATTAGCTCAAGGTGCATCAAGGATTCAAGAGATCCAATTGCATTAGAAATAGCATGCGAGGCAAACAATGATTGTGCGGCCAACGCATGCATATTCGGTCCGGTCGTGTACTTTTTATTATGGGTTTGTCGTGCAAGTCCTAGATAAGCCAAAGTGCGGAGTAGCCTGCTAGTTCTGTTGACATCTAAGTCTAGGTATCTAGCAAGCTCCCTGGAACCAAATGCTTTTTCGTTTACTGCGAGAGCTTGTAAAACTTCGATCCCATCAATAAGGCTTTGATTTAGCTGTGAACCGTGGCTTGCGCCACGTTTATCTTTTAGTTTGGGCATGTTACTCCTTTCAATGTACTGAAACATGACCCTGAAACGCTATTTCGAAAAATCTTTTTAACGCGCAATGATTTCAAAGATGGCTATAGGGTAGTTCCTTTTTGTCCGATTGAACACAAACCTGAATCTATTTCCATGTCTTTCTTGGTCAAGTCTAATATGTCTTACCGATTGATGGTTATGTTTCTCTTCATGGAGTAGATTACCACTGTCATCGTAAATTGAAAAATCTTGCACACAAAAAGGTATTTGCTTTTCTGGATGTCCCATCAACGAAGATTCAAGGGGATGATCAAAGTCGGTATCAAAGTGAATATAAAACTCTTTGATCGTCTTTGACTCTTTAAAATCAAAGACAAGTTCCGCTGAGGCAACTGTAGAATGCGCTACCCACGCGTTAGGGTTTTCATGCGGTCTTGTGTATCCGTTTGTCAGATTTTTTGCGGTAAAACAGTCTAAAGGAGGGTTGACACCGAATGCCAGGTTCTTGCCCCCCGGTCTTCGTTCTGGCGTCCAAAATTCGAATGAATCAATGCCAATATTGTCGTCACACTTCTGCTCACCATTATTAGAAACCGCTTTGTTTTTTCCATTAAATACGCTCACGACACCAGTAATGCGTTGGTCAGAGAGACAAATTTTTAACTTTGGATTTTTTCTTACAATAAGGAAAGCATATTGTTCAGCATCCAATTGCTTTTCACAGGTAAACTTGATTTCGTGTTTGCCTTTTTTAAGATGTTGAGCATCAGAATGTATTAAAACATCGGGCGTGAAATTTCTTTTCAAGCGACTTACCTTTAGCTCAATACAGATGTCAGTGTCTTCCAATGCTTCAATAAAAAGCGTGAAGCTATAGTTCGTATTGGCTTGTAAAGGTAGCATTTGACCTGCTGCTACATCGAGTGATCGCCATTCGTTATTTGGTATCAGAGAATCTAAAATGAGTGTGCTAGAGGCAGTGCACTCAGCATCAGTAAAAAGGTTAGTTTCAGAAGCTATGTTAACTCCAGGGATAAAATGCCCTTCAACGAGCAGGTTTTGTTGTAGCTCTGATACAAATCTATTGTTGATCAATTCTGTATTTTTCTGCAACCCTAGTTGTTGCTTTAACGCAACAGCCTGACCAATCGCTTGACCGCCATGGGCACACGTGCACATTACACGCGTAGAGCCAAATGCGATATGGCTACTACTTATTAATCTACCAACAAAAAATAAATTATCGATTTTGTCAGTAATGAAACTGCGTAATGGGATGTGATATGTTCCTTTTGCATGATATTGCGTACAGGGTGGTCTGTCGCTGTAAACGCCGTCTCCGGGATGATGGTCGATTGCCCATCCACCATAAGAAATAGCGTCAAATTTATCTCTTTGTTCCACAATATCTTGTTGAGTTAACATCGTCATGCCTTCAAAACGACGACTCTCTCGTTTCCCGGGAATAGTTCCAACCCATTCCAGTGTGAGATTTTCCACATTTTCAAACTTTCCGCTATTTTTGATGTAGTCCCAAAGCCCGTACACTACCTTCCACAATTCAAATTTAATCTCTTCAGATTCATAGATTGTGTCTAAGTTTCCGCCAAACTCAATCCACCAAAGACGAGGGCCTACGTCGTGAGAACGAATACGCTTTACCCGGTCCATTGTTATTTTTTCAATCCCCGCAAAATTTGGGGCATGGTATTCAACAGGTCTACCGACGTCTTTTGAATAAAAGTATATTGAATGGCCGAGCAGTTCAGTTTCCTCTTTATCTGGTGCAAGGCCTTCGTCAAATTCCAGCTTGGATTCAGCGCCAATTCTAAAGCTAGCGCCACTCAAAAAGCTGATTATTCCATCACCAGATGCGTCGCAGAAATCTTTTGCGAATATAGTGTATTGCGTACTGTTTTGAGAGCAAAACGCAGCAATTGATTCAATCGTGTTGTCACCATTCTTTTTAAGCTCAAACACGCTCGTATTTAAAAGAAGGGTGATATTTTTTTCGTCGAGCACTTTTTCCAACAAGATAGTGTCGAGGATCAAAGTGTTTCCTTCAGGATTTCGAAAAAGATTTTCAACCATCAATTCATCAATAATTCCCCCTTCTCTTGAGTAACGATTATTATTTCCAAGATGCGAGGTTGCCCCCAATGACCAAAGCCTTACCTCACTGGATGCGTTTCCACCTAGCACCGGTCGGTCTTGAACAAGAACAACTTTAAGACCTTTTCTTGCCGCAGAAATTGCTGCGCAAACACCTGCCAGCCCCCCGCCTGTAACGGCTAAATCAACGTTATGCTCTATGACTACGTTTTTCCTGATTGCAGGACTAAATTGTTTTTTTAACATACTTCACCTTACAAAATGAGAACGACGACTTAACATCGTTAGAATAAATCCGCCAAACAGGATAATGAGCACCGACAGGGCGACTGTGATTAACCTACCTTTATCCGCGAATAACCCGATTAAAAAGATCATAATTCCGACAAGGAAAATACCTATCCCTATAATTTTTATTGGCTGTAAATCAGATTCAACTAATCCCTTAGGCGGACTATCTATGGACGGTATTTTTGGCTCTGATAGAGGCACTTCACCGGATGGAATAGACGCCCCTGGCGCTCGCGCCTCTCTAGTCAATTCAAAAAATGTTAAGCAGAGCACTGGAACAAAAACACCCAAAAGCATTTCATTCGCGCGAGACAAAGAAAAAGACAAAAGATCAGGGGATATGAATTTAAAAAATGCATTTATAAGAAGCGAAAACAGAGTTGTAAAAATGACTGAAAATGCAGATTGGCGCTTTGAAAACAGCGTCCATATAGCAGGTAAGTAAAGTGCTGCCCCGGTCATTGCTGCTAGTGATAACACAACGTTTACAATCCCTCCCATGCTTTGGACGGAAAGTGCTACGATTATGGTAATCGCACCAAATATGGCTGATGTTATTTTCGCTACACGGAGCTTTTGTTTGTCTTTTACTGAACGCTTCAGTAAGTCATTTGTGATCACTCCGGCAGCGATATTAATCGTGGTGTTAACTGAGCTTGCCGTAGCGAAAATCATTCCCGCAATAGCCAAACCATAAAGCCCAATTGGAAGTGCTTGTTGGCTTATCATCAAATAAGCGCCTTCGCTTTCGGACGGGGATAAATCTGGAGCGATAATGCGATACAACATTGGGGGAACCATCCAGACGAATGGAGCAATCAGATACAAACAACCAAAGAGCAATCCCACCTTTTTCGCATCGTTTTGATTGTTCACGCTGGTGTAACGCTGCACATAAGCCCAATTCCCACCAATAAATACAGTGTTGTAAATTAGAAAAGCAACAAGGAATAAAAAAGGAAACTCTTCATTCGTTAGATTAAGAAAGCCTTCGGGGAGCTTTTCAACTAAACTGTTTGATCCTTCAATCATGTCGAGAGAAAGTGGAATGAGGATCAAAACTGCAACAAAGAGCACGATAAACTGAAGTACATCGGTTGTAAGGACTGCCCAGTATCCACCAACCGCAGTATAGGAAAGGATTAACAAACCTAAGACGATGATAGATATATCCAGCGGAATTCCGAGGGAGACTTCAATAATCTTCCCGACTGGGTATAGAAAAGCACCTGCCGTAAACAAGCTGATTGCTAAGAACAAGTAGGAGTAAAACTTCTGTGTTTTTAGACCAAAATTTTTTGTCAGATACTCCGCCACTGTGAGCACCCTTTGTTTATTCCAAGCTGGCGCTATTAATAAACCGATGAGAATGCCAGACAGCGCCATCGTCATTTGGATAGATATAGCGACAACACCACTTTGGTAGGCAATGGAACCCCAAACTACAAATGTTCCAACAGAGAAAAAGCTCATGAATAGCGAAATACTGCTTATCCACCACGGCACCTTTCCTCCACCTGAAAAGAATCCGTCGGCCTTTTGTTTTACTCTTCCTTGCGCCAGCCCCAAACAAAAAATGAAAAGCGAGAAGCCAATTGCTATAGCACTATCGAATAGAGACAAAATTCTTCCTTAACAACTCTAGTTGTTCCAAATCAAGTGTGTGAAATCTTCAAAATTAAAAAAGTATGGTCTTTTTTTGTAAACCAAAAATAAATAGCTTAACAGCTTGTTTACAAAAAATTATGTGTCTATTATAGATATGTTTTCGAAAAATAAAAGGGCAAACTCAACATGAATTACACAAAATTTTCGTTATCACTTTTAACGGCCTCTATTTTAAACGCCACTTTGATTGCACCAACGGTGGCACAAGAAGCTTTGGCGCAGGCTGAACAAGACAATGTCGAAATAATCTCTGTAAAGGGGATCAGAAGTAGTATTACAGACGCACTCTCAGTGAAACAGAACTCTGATGTTATCGCTGATGCAATTTCGTCTGAAGATATTGGTAAGTTACCCGATGAAAACGTAGCTGAAACGCTCCAAAGAATAACAGGAATACAGATTCAAAGAAGAAATGGTGAAGGTTCGCGTGTTTCAGTGAGAGGTTTGGTGCAAAACCGAATCGAGATTGATGGAGTCTCATTGGTCAATCCAATAGGCCGTTCATATTCTGGTTTTGATGAAACTGTTTTTCCCGTTCTTCAATTCGTTCCTTCGGAACTATTATCTGGTATTGAAGTGTATAAATCCTATTCTGCTGACCAGATTGCTGGCTCATTGGGAGGAACTGTTAATCTAACCTTATTAAAGCCGCTTTCTATAGGTGATAGATTTAGTGGTGCGGTTCAAGCCTCATATGACGATAAGACAGAAGACACTGACCCTAGGCTGAGCGTTACACTGTCCAAAGAGTTAATAGAAGGTGAGCTTGGTGTTTTATTTAGTCTCACACAAGCGCGAAGAAGTGTCGGAGAAGAGCTTTTCTTCACGCGGACGGGCTGGAGCGGAAGCGAATTTTTCTCTAACGGTGACTTCAGGTTGCAAACACTTGAGGAAGATAGAGACCGAACTGGCGCGGTTTTTAACGTTCAGTGGCGACCAACTAGCGATACTGAAATTTATTTAAATACCTTTTATGCCGCATTTGATATTGAACGCGAACGAAGCTGGTTCTCCAGTGGAGGTAGCGGTGGGACTAACCCTGACGATTACTTGACACCACCCACTATTTTACCTAGCGGGACTATTATCGCCGGTGAGTTTGTCTCCCAACTGCAAGGAAACGGAGAGGCATTGAATAATGACTCTGAGACTCAATCGATCGTAGCAGGCTTCGAGCACACAATTGAAGATTTATTGATTAAAGGTCTTGTGAGTTTTGGTGATGCGGAGCAAGTTGATGACCAGAGCTTTGCTCGGGTTAGACAGAATGACGTTTCATTTGCGAAAGATTTCAGAGGCGATGTACCCTCACTCAGTGTTATCGATCAAACTGATCCCAATAACCCTAGTACATACGATAGTGGTAGTGGATTAATTGGATTTAGTAACGACATTACTTACGAAAGTGAAGAAACCACAGCAGAACTAGAGTTTGAATACTTCTTATCTGGTGACTTTATTACTAGCGTTGAAGCTGGAGTAAGGTGGGCTGACCAAGAGTCATCCAGAACTCAATTTAGAGCCGGAAATCCGAGTGGTGGCGGTGTTTGGATTGTCGCAACACCCGGGGGTCTGGAAGGTAATATCGATAGTTCGCTTTACCAGAGTGTCTCTTTGTCAAACGTGTTCGGCGGGGCTGGGTCAAACGTTACCAACTTCTTGGCTGCAAATCCCAGAGGCCTTGGAGGTACAAGCAACCTTTTAAGTTACGTACAACAAAATGCTACTGCGGATGGTGCAGGTGTTTTTTTCAGTCAACCAGATGGCACGTATTCAACTCAAGAGGAGATTACTTCCCTTTATGGTTTAGTAAATTTTGAAACTGAAATTGCTGACAAACTCGTGACTGGTAGCTTTGGTGGTCGCTGGGTGGATACGCAACAAACTAGCGAATTCTTCGTAATTGATGAAAGTGGTCCGACTGCACAATCTCTTGAGCGTGACTATGACAATTTCTTACCCAGCGCAAACGTGAAAGTTCAGTTAGACGATGACTTGTTTGTTCGTGGTGCCTATTCGAAAGTAATATCTCGACCGGATACATTTGCGCTTGCCGGAGGTGTTTCACTTGATCAGTTAGCCGGAACCGCATCGGGAGGTAACCCATTACTTGATGTCGCCGAAGCAGACGCATTCGACGTCTCTGTAGAATGGTATATCAATGACTTTTCCGCATTTACTGTCGGCCTATTCACGAAAGACGTATCGGGATTCCTGGCACCGCAAACTGAGCGTCGACAAATACCAGGAAGCCTAAACAATGACCCAGGTAGCCCTGATTTTGGCACTGAATTCTTTTTGGTATCTTCCGTTGCAGCTGGCGGCGAGTCATCAATTGACGGTATTGAACTAGCCTATCAGACCGTTCTTGATTCTGGGTTCGGTGCGCAAATCAATTACACCTTTGTAGATAGCGATGGGCTTGATTCAGAAAATGGAGAGACGACTCAGCTTGAGGGGCTTTCTGAAAATAGCTACAACTTGGTTCTCTTTTATGAGCAAGATAATTATTCTGCCCGTTTCGCATATAACTGGCGAGATGAGTACTTAGTATCAAGAAACTTCAACGGTTCTCCCTTGTTTGAAGAAGCAAGAGGGCAACTTGATTTCTCAGCTTCTTATGACATCAATGAAAACTGGAGAGTGACGTTCGATGCTATTAACTTAAATGATGAACGTGTCGACCAGTATTCTGAACTTGTTGAGCGAAAGTTTAGAATTGAAGACACGGGCAGGCGTTTCTTTCTCGGTGTCAGGGCAACTTACTAAACCTCAGAAGCTGTCAAGTATCTAGAGCATTTTTCAAGCGCTATCAGGAAAAATTTTCTGATAGCGCTTTAAATGCGTTTCTCGCAACAAACCTAAATTCGAAAAAAATAAATACTTGGTTTATCTCATGAAAAATGAATTCAATTTCTCAGAGGACCCGCATCGTAGAAAGAATCCACTTACTAACGAATGGGTACTAGTTTCACCACATAGAGCGAAAAGGCCATGGCAAGGACAGTCTGAAAGTAAAAGCATTGCTTTGAGTAACTCATACGAGGCCGAATGTTATTTGTGTCCTAGTAATAGGCGTGTGAACGGGGAGCTTAATCCAAAATATACTTCTACATTTGTATTTAGTAACGATTTTGCTGCTCTAAAACCTGATACTCGCCACTTAGAAAGTGATGACGATTTGTTTCATTACAGATCAGAACAAGGCTGTAGCAGAGTGATTTGCTTTTCACCTGATCACTCTAAAACGCTTCCTGAGTTATCTAATACTGAGAGAACTGAGCTGATCCAATGTTGGAGTGACCAAACATGTGAATTAGGGAGAGATTATGCCTGGGTCCAAATATTTGAAAATAAAGGTGAGATGATGGGATGTTCCAACCCGCATCCACACCGACAGGTCTGGGCAAAAAAGCGCCTTCCTACGTTGGCAGAAAAAAAGCTTGAGAACCAACAAAACTACTTGGCCAAACACAACAGACCATTACTCCATGACTACGTTGAAAAAGAAATAGAAAAGAAGGAACGCATAGTCTGTAAAAACCAAGACTGGCTAGTCGTAGTACCTTTTGGGGCTGCTTGGCCATTTGAGACTCTTCTTTTACCAAGGTTTCCCACAAACTCATTAGCGTTTCTTGGAGAATCTAAGATGATTTCGTTGGCGAAAATTTTAGGTGAAATTACAACTCGCTACGACAACCTTTTTAATACGATTTTCCTTATTTCATGGGATGGCATTCAGCTCCTAATGACAACCTTGCTCATCCTGAATGGCTGCTACATGCGCATTTCTTTCCGCCGTTACTGCGGTCATCAACGGTTAAGAAGTTCATGGTGGGTTACGAAATGATGGCGGAAGCGCAAAGGGATCTCACACCAGAACAGGCGGCCTCAAAACTGAAAAGTACCTCAACTATCCACTACAAGAGTAAGAAGGAAATGAAAAGTGAATGAAGTCGAATTGCAGAAGGCTTTTAGCCTATTTTTTAAAGAGCCTCCACAAGAAATTTTTAGCGCCCCCGGAAGAGTTAATCTCATCGGAGAGCATACAGATTATAATCTGGGATTTGTTTTCCCTGTTGCTATTGATTTTGGAACCAGTATCGCCGTATCTAAACGTGATGATTATTTAATAAGCGTCGTTTCACTCGATTACGATAATGAGCACATTAGTTTTTCTATAACAGATGAAGCAGTCTTCGACTCAAATGCGACTTGGTCTAACTATATTCGAGGCATTGTCCATGTCCTAAAAAATAAGGTTAACCTTACTCGTGGATTAAATATGGTTTTGACTGGTAATGTTCCCCAAGGCGCTGGTTTAAGCTCCTCAGCATCGTTTGAAATAGCAACATTGAAAGCCTTTCAAGAGGTATATCAGCTTGGAATTGACGGAGTAGGCGCAGCTCTCATTGGTCAGCAAGCTGAGAACGAATTTGTCGGTTGTGCATGCGGTATAATGGATCAGCTGATAAGTGCTTTAGGTGAAACAAATAAAGCGATGCTCTTGGACTGTAGAGAAATAACTCACAAGAGCACACTTATCCCCGAGAACTTAAAAATCTTGATAATTAACAGCAATGTTAAGCGTGGGCTTGTAGACAGTGAATACAACTTGCGTCGAGAGCAGTGCGAAGAAGCTGCGAGAGCAATGCAAGTTGCTTCATTGAGAGATGCAGACATCGAATTGCTAAATCGTAAAAAAGGACACATGAGCGAACTCTGCTATAAACGCGCATTACATGTAATTTCTGAAAATGACAGGACGCTTCAAATGTTCGACGCGCTTTCAATTGAGGATACGGTTTCAATTAGCCGTTTGATGGCAGAATCTCATAGGTCTATGCGAGATGATTTTCAGATTACTGTTTGGCAAATCGATCTGCTTGTTGAATTGGTAAGCGAAAAATTGGGAGATGACGGCGGCGTCAGAATGACAGGAGGCGGTTTTGGAGGGTGTGTTGTTGCATTAGTTCCAGAGTGTAAAATCGACGAAATTATTGAAAAAGTTGGACCTGAATACACAAAGAAGACAGAAATAGAACCAGATTTTTATGTATGCAAAGCAATTTCCGGGGCGTTTAGTTAGCATCACATCTTACCAATTAGATTAGTTGTACTTAACTTGTAGTAGTGCAAATTGTACCAGATTGAAGTATCTTGAGCTTGAACCGTCTGGCAAGACAAAGACCAGAGTGTGAATAGAATAAATAATAAATGTCGTGTTTTAGATGAATTAGTGTGATTACCAAGGGAACTTGACGGTCTAACTACCAAGCGATTTTGATGTGGTCACACTACCAGCATTTGCTGCTCTTCGGCAAGTTTTGCCACCCTCAATGCCGTGGTATTCATTTTCTCTCTTAGCCATATATTCCGAACACCACTAGCGTGTATCGTGACGTTCCTATTAGATTTTAGTAGGCGTGACACTTGAGACTGACCGAGGTGTGGATTCGCCAGAGAGAACTCGATAACGATTTGCTCAATGGCTGTGTCAGTACGATTCTTGTGATGTAGGTTAGGCGTTTCTTGCCGTTTTAAAGCGTCTGCACCGCCTTCTTTTACAAGCTTTCGGTGTCGATAGATGGTATCGCGAGATACACCGCTCAGACGTGAAGCTTCAGCCACATTACCAAGCTTGTCTGCCAATGCCAGCACATCAAGCTTTTTCTGTATCTCAATGTCTTCTGAGTGCGTCGTATAGGATTTGTCTAGCGGCGCTTTCGTTGGCTCTATCACTGGTGATACCGTTAGTTTTCTACCTGCGAAGTAGGCATCAAACTGCTTGCCGCTCACGTTTCTGATTTCGATTTTCTGATGGGCAATCGAATGCTTAATTGGCGACTCGATGAAGTAAAATTGCCCCTTATAAGTGAAGGTGTGATCGTTGCGGATTTTGCGGTGCACCTTGGTTATACAGATATCATCAAGGTTGACGTGATTGGGTATCGGTTGATATTCAGAATCCGTCGCAGATGGCTTTACGGTCATTTTTTATGCCAGACCTGCGGGATAAAGACATGCTGAAGGTACGCATTGGCCGCTGCCATATCAGTGATATTGCGCATTCTAAACTCAGGGACGAGCCTATCTTGCAAGGTATCGAACGTTCGTTCTATTCGCCCTCTACCCTATGGTGAGCTGGCGAAGATAATTTCGATACCCAGCTCTTCACATGCCCGCTGTACTTGAGAGAAGTTGCAACGTTTAGGTCCACCGAATATACCTGCACGATCAACATACAGGATTTTAAATACGCCTTTTGTCTCCACCACCGAGCGCAGTAGCTTTAAACAGCCAGCGGTTGTTTCGGCAGGAAAAAACTCGGCAAACAACTGGCTGTTGGCATCGTCAATCATGGCAATCAAACAGGTCTTTTTGGTGCCAAACCACCGATGTGTGCTGCCATCCATTTGCAACATTAATCCCACGCTTTCCATACGCTCTCTGCGCTTGTGTACATGGCCACGTCTGCGTTTAGCACGTTTCACATGATGAATATCATGCGCCCACTTACGCAGAGTTTCACGCTTTACTTCAGTGTGTTCGTTGGCTTGCAACAGCTCTCCCAAGTGAAGCAGATTGACATCGTAATACTTCTCTCGGATAAGTGATTGAACTTGCTGCTTCAATGAATTTGGTATTTTGTTGATTGGTTCGTTACCTGTATTGCCATGAACCATAAAACGAATACCGACTTCACGATACCGCTTCAAGTAACGCTCAATGGTACGTCTGGATTTATTCAGGAGTTTGACGGCATTAGCAATGGTTATCTTGCGCTCAGCAACCTTGGCAATAACATCTACAGTCAATTGCGCTTTGGAATTTAACATGATCATCCTCAGCGTCTCTCCTATACTAAAAGCAAAGAAGAAACACGGTTAAAAGATAACCGTCAAATTCCCTTGGTAATTAGCAATTACGACAGAATCGCTTGGTAATTAAGATACGACAAAGTCGCTTGGTAATTAAGATACGACAAAGTCGCTTGGTGTTAACAAAATATTGTGGGAGCATCGCTAGTTATTTTATCGTTGATTGACACATTCAACCTCTCGGCGTTTTTTCTCGAAATATTTTGGTTGGCCATCAGTTTGATTGGTTTAATACGAAGGAAAAAATTTTGGCGCTCATCAAATTGACTGTGCCTGCTATTAAGTAATTTAGGTCCGCGTATTGTTTTTTTGACTGACATTGCTCTATCGTCATTGACTTCTTTAACCTGTGGAGCAGTCGTGTAACCGAGGCCTGCTCAACTTCCGGTTTACGTACTCGGCAGACCACCATTGCACAAAGAATCCTTATGGCCCTTTAAAGAAATTCTGCGCTTTTGTCTTTAATATACCTCTTTACGTTACTAAACATCGGTTTATTTACATTCAAGCTTTAGATGAGAACCTTTCTGCACATGTCCTCTTATTACAATAAGTATATCTTCCTCTAGCAAGACCATCTCATCAATCAGTTCTTCGTCTGTAAACGCTGAAAACCTTGGGTCTCTCCGAACATCAATAAGAGGCTTTGCTCTCGAAACGAAACGTCTAAATGCCTCTGCTCCGTCTATATCAGAGGTATAAGCGAGGTAGGTGTCGGCAACAATGGTTTTTACTTTATCGGTGTATGCGCATTCCATGTCAAAAACCTATTTGCGATAGTTATCTGGATAAATCTAACTGACTTTCTTCGAAGAGGTAACTGGACTAGCGCACAGATGTTCAACTTTGTTTATTGTCTTTTCCGTCAGGTTTTACGGGCTAATTCTGTACAGGCTTTCTGCATTCTATTGATGACTCTTTTCTCGCTAGGAATAAACAAAAGACCATATTTTTCGATGACGTCCATAAACCGCTCTATGTATTCACAACGGTAGGCATGATTTGGTGGTAACCACTCATCTAAGCCTTTGGCACCTTTTTGTCGATTAAGCGATGCTTTGACCAGTAAAAGGTTCTCAGAATCATTTGCAAATGTCTGACGTTTGTCGCGGGACCATTTATCGCCACCATGACCATGTGCAAACTTGAGCGGAACAATATGGTCTAGGTCAAGCGCGGTAGAATCGGTGAATATGTCGCCTGAATACGGGTCATACCATTCACCGACGGCGACTTGACAGCCTTTATCGGTTTTAAACTCGACAGGAATGTTAGATGTTGATATCAACATTTCGTGACGCGTATTCTGGCAGTCATTATCATTATCAACCCAATGGGGCCATTCGGTTCTATCGTAGTCAGAGGTGAAAGCTCTACCTTCCCTTTGCGCCTCCTTTTCAGCTTGTTGGTATACCGATGTTGCTTTGGGTAATCGGCCACCGCTTTCAAGGCAGGCTTCAATAGTACTAAAGCTTTCGAAACTCTTGGTTCGATTGTAGGATGCACTAGACGAATCATGACATATGCCAGATGTGCTTTTCTTTACTTGAGCATAAACATCATTGGGTAACCCGCATGACAATATGGAGAAACTCAGCAGAAAGAGTATAAGTGTATTGCTATTCATAATTGCTTTTAAGCTTTAATAACTCCCAAATAATGCCAAGGATAGCGACTAGTATCACCTTTGAAAAGGATATATAACTCGCGTATCGTCCGCCGTTTATCTACGTCACGCATTCATATACACTTAAACTTGCTAAGACTGAATACACAATACGACTGCTTTCCAATCGAAATTTTGAATAGGATTTATGATGACTAGAACCGACTGGATTTTTAGTGGCGATGACCATAGCTTACATCAGGAATTTCCTGCTAAAGGCAGTGATATCAACCCAAGTGACAATACAAATCCGGCACAACTTATTATAGACTTTCCTAATTCTTTTAATATTACCCAAGGGCACACTGGTGATGATGCTTTTTCTCAATTGTCTGTCGATATTCCGGCAGATATCATGGATAGGATAGCTATCGCTTGGTGCACAAAAAGAGGACTACACGGCGCGCTGGGAGGTCCAGTAGGCCTTAAGTCTGGCCCCGTAGATTGTAATTATAACGAGCACGCTTCCGAGACCCTCGAAGAGGATGCTAAGTTATTGGAACAGGTAAGGGAAAGAGAAGAACAGCCTTCGAATTGAAGCAATACTAACTCTAATAGGTAATCTATCGATGAAATAAGTAGTCTAATACGTGCTCTTAATCAATCGATAACCAGCCTTTTTCCAAATAGTCATCTAAACACTTAATTCTTTAATAAGAGATTGCATAACTGCACGGCGGATATGAACATTGAACTTCTATCAAAGGTCAACATACTGATGAGCTGAAGGTTAAGAAATCATAGCTACCGAGCTATGAAATGTTGATTGGTAGCAGGAACGTTCATGGCTTCGAAGTTTTGTGATTCTTATTCATCGACTTCATTATGACTGAAAGCCCCTCTAGCGGGTCCGCCTCAAGAATTTGGCACAACTCAATAAATTCCACGAGCTCTATTTTTCGTCTTGCTTGTTCAATCTTTCCTAAGATGGAATGATGCTTACCCCATTTTTCCGAGACATCTCTTAAAGAAAGAGAGCGTTCCTCACGATGTGCTTTTAACCACAGCCTAAGTTTGTCGTAATGAGGTGAATAAACTGATGTTTTCATTGTCTCGATGATAGAGACGAAGTAGACTGTCGCGAAATTCGAGACAAACATTTTTTATAAGAGACATATCTCAATGCCAAAGAAGCAGTATGACATTGATATACAGAGTTTTATTCGCTCAACATCATTGGAAACATTTACAGTTACAGATGTCACGAGACATCTTTTACAGATTCACGCAACGTTGTTTGACAAGAAGAAAAACGCCACACAGTTTGTTTATCGCCACCTCAAAGCACTCGAAAGGCAAGGAGTCATCAAAACATTAACGACAAACAATCAAAAAGCCATAGTTTTCAGTTGGTCAGACTATGGGAAAACTACTAATCAAGCGCAAGAACATCCCCCATTAGAAAGTAAAAGTTATGAGCACATCATAAGTAAACTGAAAGAAAAAATAAGGTCATACAAGGCTGAAATGTTGACAAATATTGGTGAAACCGAAGCTTATACTGAATGGGTAAACGAAATGCCTGAGTTAGCAGACGATATCAAGTCCCAATATCAACAAACGCGAGAGCAAACAAAAGTGATGCTAGGAAAGGTAAAAGGCTTCGAACGCCTGCTGGCTCAGTATGAAGCGCGTTTATGATTGAATTAAGAAATTGGCAGCGAGAAGCTATCGAAGCTGCCCTAGAAAAATTTAAAGCTTCATACTCTCACTTTTTATGTCTAGCGACACCTGGTGCGGGTAAAACCGTTATGGCATCTGCACTCGCAAATATTCTTATAAAAACAGGCAAGGTCGATTTGGTATTGTGTTTCTCGCCATCAACTGTGGTCGCAAATGACTTTAAGGTTGAACTTGAAGCTATAACTGGGAGACGTTTCTGTGGTGGACTTGGTGCAAGTGGCTCATCACTCACTTATCAAAGTATGAGGTATCTAGATATTCAGTTTTGGACATTGCTCGAAACCTTCAACGTATTTGTGATTCTTGATGAAATTCATCATTGTGCCGGTGACGATACTCAAAACGCAAATGCATGGGGAGAACAAGTCCTAATGAATATACAAGGCAAAGCACGCTACACGATGGCGTTAACGGGTACGCCATGGAGAAGTGACGCTATTCCTATTGCTTTGGCCAATTATGTGAGCAAGGATAATAGATTACTGGTCGATTATAGATATGACCTCACTCAAGCTATTAAGGATGGCGTGTGCCGCTCACCGCATATCACTCTATTCGACAATGAGCTCATAAATGTTATTGAAAATAAAAATACGCGTTCTTTTACGTCTATTGCAGAATTTCTTTATAAAAGCGGGTTGTCGTATTTCGAAATTATTACTCATAATGAGATAATTCGCGAAATATTGAAGCATGGAATAATTCAATTAAATAAAGAACGCCGGATCTCACCGGATGCCGGAGGATTAATTGTCGCTGCATCAGTATCTCATGCAGGACAAATTCAATTGCTATTGGCTGAACTAGGCGAATCCAGTGAAGTTGTAACATATCAGGAAGATGACCCAGAAAGCCTCATCAGGCAATTTAAAAAGAGTTGTCAAAAATGGATTATATCAATTGGCATGATTAGCGAAGGAACCAATATACCTCGTTTAAGAGTTTGTTGTTATTTATCACTGGTCACTACAGAGCTTTATTTCAAACAAGTTTTGGGGCGGATTTTAAGAACCCAATATTCCCCTGTCGAGACGGGTTATCTACTTGTACCCGCACATCCTCGTTTGCTAGAGTATTCAAATCGGATTGCCGAAGAAGTACCACATTATGCAGTGATAAAACCATTAGGAGAAAGTGAAAGTGATGACTTGTTTGACTCTAGCTTAGAAATGAGCAGACAGACCCTAGTCGAGAACACGGAGCGTGAAAAAGACATCCAACCACCGCAAAGTTTTCAAGTTGATATGAATACTCCTCAAGGTTTACTCTCATCATGGTACGACTCATCTGTCGACTCATTCGGTCGCTTTCAACAAAAAGTGTTTTCGTTATAAATTTACTCAACCACTGCTTTCCAAAAGCTTTTTTACTTTTTATTATAAAGCTTGTGACTAAGCGCGAATTACGCTTCAGAAAAGCATAGTACAGAACGGCCCCGATGTAAGTTCTTCAATCGTAAGCGTCCGGTAATACCACCTAGCGCTTAGCAAACTGCCACGGTAGCAGTTGCTCGATTTCGACGTCGGGTTTACTAAGCACATCGAGGCAAGTCATCACATACTCGAATACATTGAGGTCGTTGGCATCTGCAGTTTCGATGATGCTGTAGAGCACCGCACTGGCGTTCGCACCTGTGGCGGTTTGGCTAAACAACCAGTTTTTTCTGCCTATCACGAACGGTTTAATCGCGCGCTCAGCGCGATTATTGTCAATACTCAGTAGCCCATCAAGGGTATAACGTGCCAGCTTTTCCCATTGGTTCAAGCAGTATTGTATCGCCTCACCCAGTTTTGTTTTAGGTAACACTTGTTGTACTGATTTAGCTAGCCATGCGTGAAGCTGATTGAGTAGCGGCAGACTTTTCTCTTGTCTGGTGAGATAGCGCACCTCCACCGTTTTATCTTTTAACTGAGTTTCGATGCGGTAGAGTTTTTGGATGTGATTGAGTGCCCAGTCTGCTTTGCCACTGCCTTTTTTACCCGCACCTTTTTTGGCTTCCATAAACTTACGACGGGCATGAGCCCAGCAACCGATGAGTGTGGCTTGCGTTTGCTCATAGCCTTGGTAGCCGTCTACTTGCAGGTAGCCGCTATAGCCATCAAGGAAGTCTACTGCGCATTGCCCTGCGCGACTATTATGATAATCGTACAGCACGATATTAGGTGTCTTTGTGCCAGGTATATTCCCAGCAGGCGAGTCAGCGCCACTGGCGAACAACCACATATAGCTGTTCGCTTTCTCAGACTCAACCACTTTTAACGTGGTTTCATCCGCCGCTATAACAGGTTGCTTTAACAGGTGTTGATGAAGCTGCTCGTAAAGCGGTTTAAACAACTCAGCACAGCGGATTATCCAGTCCGCCATCGTCTTACGGCTTAATTCAATACCATGCTGTTTGAACATCGCTTCTTGTCGATAAAGCGGTAACCCATACTGATATTTGCTGGTGATGATTTGACTTAACAAGCTTGGCGTTGCGTAGCCTTTTGGGATCACGCTGTGAGGTACGGGC
>Ga0105235_100184_pt1 | contig 24221 bp, 20 predicted proteins | sample Virmet3819_2500_FD_90059 | JGI IMG/M metagenome (GOLD analysis project Ga0105235, IMG submission 90059) | Marine viral communities from the Southern Atlantic ocean transect to study dissolved organic matter and carbon cycling - metaG 3819_2500 | ecosystem: Environmental > Aquatic > Marine >... | reverse complement strand
GACAAATAGCGGTCCTAAGCGCGTATCGCCATTTTTTGTACCTTCAACCATTACCAACATGATCTCAGGCTTTTTGTCTATCATGGAAGGGTTGAAAGGACCGAATTTAAACGTTGTGACTGCATGTACTACAGGCGTTCACAACATTGGTATTGCCGCAAGAACTATCGCTTACGGCGATGCAGATGCTATGTTAGCTGGCGGTGCTGAAGCCTCTATCACACCGTTAGGAATGGCAGGCTTTGCAGCAGCGCGCGCGTTGTCTTCTCGCAATGACAATCCACAGGCTGCAAGTCGTCCATGGGATAAAGACCGCGATGGTTTTGTTATGGGCGAGGGCGCTGGTGTCATCATGCTGGAAGAATACGAGGCAGCGAAAGCCCGTGGCGCGCATATTTATGCTGAGCTTGTTGGTTTCGGTATGAGCGGCGACGCATATCACATGACATCACCACCAGAAGATGGTGAGGGCGCAGCAGCGTCAATGCAAAATGCTATCAATGACGCAAACGTAGACGCGAACCTCATTGGTTACGTGAACGCTCACGGTACATCAACGCCAGCTGGCGATATTGCTGAAGTTGCGGCAGTTAAGCGCGTTTTCAATGATCATGCTTACAAGCTACTGGTAAGTTCTACTAAATCAATGACTGGTCACCTACTAGGTGCCGCTGGCTCTGTAGAAGCAATTTTTACTATCTTAGCATTGCGTGACAAAATGGCGCCGCCAACTATCAATCTAGATGAACCAGGCGAAGGGTGCGATTTAGATTTTGTCGCAAACAAAGCGAAAGCCTTCAATGAAGATTACGCGCTATGTAATTCATTCGGCTTTGGCGGTACCAATGGTTCGTTGGTTTTTAAACGAATCTAGATTTAGCGAAAGCATAGATGTTATTTTCAAAAGGCAGCTAACCGCTGCCTTTTTCTTTTATTCTCGTTACTTGATTTCGCACATCAATAAACCCCAGCAGCAAAAATTCGCTGTAAGCGAAGTGAAATTATCTATGCGGACTGGTATTAGCTATGGACAATCACAAGGCTTCCTAAACCCTCCTAGTTGTTTGATTATTAATCTAGTCAAATGGGTTAAAGGATTACCAGGTGTTGAAATGCAATGATAAGCCTATGCTGAATAGCGCTATAAGTTGTTTGACCAACGCAACTTGGTATACTCCTTCTAATCAGTAAATCAGCAATTAAGACCAAGCATTGATAATTATTCCAAATGCTACGCCAATTTCATCCAGTGACCGGGCATTTAATTACGGAGACGGTGTGTTTACCACATTGTTGGTCCATCGCAATAAAGCAGAGCTAAAGCCTTATCATTTATCTAGGTTAAAGCACGACGCCGCAGCAATTAAACTTGATATTGATATCAAAACCCTGGACGTCGCTATTTCTGAGCATATAGATCATGTCGCCACATCGTCATTTAACGATTTGGAATCTAAATACGTCTTAAAAGTGCACATTTCAGGTGGACAGACGGGCAGAGGGTATGCGCGAAGCGAAGAAAGTGTGGTTCAGGTCAGATTTAGTCAGCATCCTTTTCCCGGTCATTATGACACTATGTTGCGGAAAGGTTTATCTGTTATATGCGCTCAAACTCGGTTAGCCATTCAACCGCTGCTCGCGGGCGTAAAACATATGAATAGATTAGAACAGGTCCTGATTAAACATGAAGTGAATGAGGCAGGCGCAGACGACGCTATCGTATGTGACACTCAAGATAATGTGATTGAAGCAAGCGCGGGCAATCTGTTTTTTTTCTATAACAATGCCTGGTACACCCCTTCACTGAAAGGGAGTGGAGTAAATGGCGTGGTGAGGCAATATCTTATCGATTCATTGCTAAATGATAATTATGAATTACATGTGGGAGAGTATCAGCTTTCTCATTTACAAAGCGCCAGCGCTGTCGTGATGACGAATGCTTTAATGGGTGTAATGCCCGTGAAGGAACTTCGAATGCCCGATTTTTCAATGGTTAGTTTTGACGTGAAGAACAAGGCAATTGAAGCATTACAGCAGCGACTGAATGATGGAAAGCGCTAACCCAAAGCACTCGCGCAGGGTACGCCGACAAACTCAAAATAATGATAAGCATAAAAAGCGAGAGCTTAAAATGGAATTAAAACCTGTGAATTTAGGAGAGCGGTAAGAATGAAGCGCTTAGTAATTCTCCTTTTAACCCTTGGCTTACTGGTTGTCATCGGGGCTGTATCGGGCGTTATGTTTGTATCTTCGAAGGTGACTACGCCCTTAAAGCTGCAAAAAGAAACCCTCATTACTATTGAGCGCGGAAGCAATGCCTATCGAACGGTAAAGCTGTTGCGTAATGAAGGTTTGAGTGAGGTATCCCCGTTTGTGGCTAAGGTTTGGCTAAAGCTTTTTGCAGGTAACACGTTGGTTAAATCAGGCTCTTATATGTTGCGGCCCGGTCAATCCCTCGTTGATGCCTTTACCCTTTTTACCGAGGGTGATGAGCATTTGTTTGCAGTAAGTTTAGTCGAGGGCCTAACGCTTACCCAGTGGCTTGATACGTTGAGACAAAACAATCAGCTAGAATTTGATATTACTGATGCTACGTTACGCGAGATAACCAGTGACAATGACGTAAAGTGGTGTTGTGAAAACGTTGAACAAACTGAAGGCGTTTATTTAGCCGATACCTACTTTTTCACGAAAGGTACCAAGGCTAGCCAAATTTTGAAGCGGGCTCATGGTGCACTGGTCGATTATGTGACTAGCGAATGGGAACAGCGCGCTGTTGATTTGCCGTTGCAAACCCCGTATGAAGCCATTATTTTGGCAAGTATTATTGAAAAAGAGACTGCAGTGCCGTCAGAGCGGGATATGATAGCAGGCGTATTTATTAACAGGCTTAATAGAAATATGCGTCTGCAAACAGATCCCACTGTAATTTACGGTATTGGACCTACGTTCGACGGAAATATTACGCGCAAGCACCTGCGTACCGCTACACCCTATAATACCTATGTCATTAAAGGGTTGCCGCCAACGCCGATTGCCATGGCCGGAAAAGCTGCTATTCATGCTGCACTGCATCCATTATCAACTGATGCGCTGTACTTTGTGGCAAAAGGAGATGGAAGTCATCAATTTTCCACAACACTAGAAGAACACAACGCTGCTGTGCGAAAATATCAGCTTAAAAGATAACGTAGTGAAATTTAACAATGCGTTCATTATCTATCGCGAAACACTGAAAAATAAATAGAGTTTAAAACGTCATGCGCGGAAAGTTTATTGTAGTAGAAGGCCTTGAAGGGGCAGGTAAAAGCTCTGTAATCGGGTTGATCGTTGAGGCGTTAAAAAAAGCCGGAAAGCGCGTGGAACAAACTCGAGAGCCTGGCGGTACGCCAATGGCCGAAGCCATTCGCGAATGTGTGAAGCACGATTGGCATGAAATGGTAAGTGAAGAGACGGAGCTGCTTTTAATGTACGCTGCCCGGGTTCAACTGCTTACGAATAAAATTTTGCCGTCCCTCGATACGGGGGCGTGGGTAGTGGGAGATAGGCACGATTTATCGTCTCAAGCTTATCAAGGCGGCGGTCGTGGGGTTAGTGAAAAAACGATGACGGCGATAAGCGATATCGCATTAAAAGGTTTCAAGCCAGACTTGACCTTGTACCTAGACGTTGATCCTGCAGTGGGCCTAGAGCGTGCTCGTGGGCGTGGCGAGCTAGACCGTATAGAGCAAGCTGGTTTAGCGTTCTTTGAACGTACCCGCGCTAAATATCTCGAATTAGCAGAGCAAGATGACAGTATAGTAGTAGTGAGTGCTATGCAGTCTATGGAGAAGGTTCACCAAGACGTTATTGCAGTTATTCATCACTATATAACTAGCGAATGCAGCGGCGATGTCAACCAGCGAATTACATCTGTGTTAGGAGACGGTTAATGCAGATGTTGCCTTGGTTCACCGCAACCTATGCCACCTTACTTTCTCGATATCTGGCTAAAAAGCTGCATCATGGGTTGCTTTTGACTGGACCAGAGGGCATCGGTAAGCACCGTCTTGCTACTGGGCTTGCCAACGCACTGCTGTGCAAGCGGCCAAGTGCAGACGGCCCGTGTGAGCAGTGCCAGAGCTGCCAGCTAAGACAAGCTGGCAACCATCCTGACTTTCACATCCTTGAAAGTGAGAAGCAACTCGGCGTGGATAAAATTCGCGAAGGGATTGCCAAGCTCTCAGGAACGGCGCAAATGGGAGGCAACAAGGTGTTGCTTATCCCGAGCGCTGGCTCTATGACTGAGGCAGCAGCTAATGCGCTGTTGAAAACCTTGGAAGAGCCCACAAATAATACGTTCTTGCTCTTGATAACTGACAATATCAACAAGCTTATGCCTACAATACTAAGCCGTTGTGAGAGGCAATTATTGCCTCTGCCGTCAGTATCAGAGAGTTTGAACTACTTGCAAGCCAAAGGCGTAGAAGATGCAAGCGAAGCATTACTTGCCGCCTATGGCTATGCCCCGTTGCGCGTGGAAGAAGCATTATCAGGCGATAATGATTTTAGCTACCGCAATTTCAGCGAGGGTATCCAGGCGCTGCTAGCCGGTGATGCCAACTTGCAGGCACAAACGCTGGCTAGTAAGTGGCAGGACAATGCTCAGCAAGTTGCATTGTGGTGTCAGCAAATGGCTCATGATGACTATATGCAGCGCCAGCAAGTTGTTGACTTTAATCGTTACAAAACCTGTGTTGAGGCCGTCAAAACGCTTCAGCATGCAGGTGTCAACAAGTCCATGGTGCTTTTTGGGTTACTCAAACAATTTCAACGTTAATAACACAATATAAGAAACCATCTTATGTCGTGGGTATTAACTACAAAAATATAGGTGTAGTTTGTTCGTAGATTCTCATTGTCATTTAGACCGATTAAAGCAAAGCCCGAAAGAACTGGCAGAAACGCTTAACTTTGCGAGAGCCCGTGGTGTTGAGCACTTCTTGTGCGTCTGTGTGTCGGTAGGCGATTATGACAGCATGTTGGAAGCGGTAAGTGGTTTTGATGATGTTTCTGTGTCTTGTGGTGTTCACCCATTACACCAAGACGAGGCATGCAGTTATGAAGTGCTTTTGGAAAAAGCAAAACGTAAAGAGGTTGTCGCTATAGGTGAAACCGGGTTGGATTATTTTTACAGCCCAGAAAGCAAAGACGTACAGCTGACATCATTTGTGGATCATATCAAAGTGGCGAATGAAACTAATAAGCCGCTTATTATCCATACCCGAGATGCGCGGGAAGATACCATTAATTTACTGAGAGAGCATAAGGCGCCACATACGAGAGGCGTACTACATTGCTTTACAGAGTCGCTGGAAATGGCACAAGCAGCCATCGACATGGATTTTTATATTTCTATCTCTGGCATTGTTACCTTCAATTCTGCCGCTGAATTACGGGACGTAGTAAGCGCGATCCCTTTAGAGCGGCTATTGATTGAAACTGACTCTCCTTGGCTCGCCCCAGTGCCTCATAGAGGTAAGCAAAACCAGCCGGGTTACGTAGTAGAAGTTGCTGAGTTTATTGCAGAGCTTAAAGGCGTATCGGTGGAAGAATTAGCAAAGATAACTACGCGTAATTTTTATACTTTGTTTTCTCTTGCCAGCAAACAAAAAGTGGCCTAACGCATACGGTTAACGACAAGCAGTCGGAGGTAATTATGCCCCAGTGGCGACAAGGATTAACGAAAAGTTTGCATCAAACCCGAAGTATGCCCGAAAGTCGATATTTTCAATTGGCCACCGTGGGGGAAAGCGGTGCGCCTTTTTGTCGAACCGTGGTGTTTCGAGGGATAACAAACGATGACCAATTAGTTGTTATCTCAGATACTCGTTCGGAGAAATTTGACCAGCTTTCTCAAAACGATAAAGCTCAAGTGTGCTGGTATTTTTCGAAGACCAGAGAGCAGTATCGTTTTTCATGTAATGCGACAGTGATGACCGCTGATGATAATTATGATTTGGTAAAACAGCAGTGGGACAAGCTATCTGATGCGGGTAAAAAGCAATTCTTTTGGGGAGAGCCGGGTACCCCTCGAAATGATGGTTCTGCGCTTCATATTGAAGGGGACTTTAAGCAGGTTCCTTCACATTTCTGTACCATATTGCTCGCTATACAAAATGTAGACTATTTAAACTTGCGTGGAAACCCACAAAATCGTGAGTGGCATGAAAAAGATGAGAATGGAAATTGGGTTAGCCAATCGCTGATACCATAATGTTTCAATTGGCTGACACACTTAATTATTTGTGATCAAACCTCGTATTAAAACAGATAGAATAAACAAAAAAAGCGACCCTCTTATATTTGTCTTTAGATAATACAAGAAGGCCGCTCATCCTAACGCTTAATAAGCTTTAGCCAAGCGAGTTACTTTCGCTAGCCTAGAAAACCTGAGAAATGGGCGTGTCACCTTTAAATAAATAAGTGATGATGTTATCACTACTCTCTCTTGCAACACTTTCTACAATGGCGGTAGCAACGTCCTCCCTTGGAATAACGGCATCGTCTTTATTATCAGGCATATCGGTGCGAACCAAGTGTGTTCCAGGTTCATTCAATAACGTGCCAGGACGTAAAATAACGTGATGCAAACCGCTATTAATTAAGTGCTCGTCTGCCATGTGTTTAGCGACTAAATAGGGCTTAATTTCCGAAGAAACCGCATCTGGATCACCCGCACCAATTGAACTTATCATTACAAATTTAAGTGTACCTGCATCCTTGGCATAGTTAACTGCATTACGTGCTGCCCACAGGTCTATCATGATAGTCTTCTCTGCGCCCGTGTTTCCGCCAGACCCAGCGGTAAATACAACAACGTCGGCACCGTCAAAATGCGCTGAAAAATCGTCTTCCAAATTTTGCTCAACAACAGTGAGATTATCATTTTCTATATCTGATAATTTATCAGGGCTTCTTACTGGGGCTAGTACTTTATGCCCCGCATCTAATAATTTTACGGTTGCCTGTTTACCAATTTGTCCTGATGCGCCGATTACTAATACATTAGCCATTATTTGATACTCCTTTCAATTCGATAAGCGAATCGTTATTAAATGTGAATTCACAAATGGATAGTGGTCACATGTGTAAAGCGATCAAAAAGAGCGGTTAAATGCATGATGAAGAGATTGATGACATCAGCCTCGCCATAGAAAAATGAGGATAGGAGCGCTGTGTTTTGCCCGCGGTAGAGTGTTTGTTGACGTTAGCGCTTATTTGATTACAGCATTTCGTCCAGATTCTTTACCCTGGTACAGTTTTTTATCAACCGCGTAAATACAGGCTTCAATGCTATCGTAGTCTGTAATATCAGCGACGCCGCACGTAATAGACACGTTGATTTTGTTTTGAGAAATAGCAATGCTTGTCTCGGCTATACATTTACGTAATTTTTCAGCAACCCAGTAGGCTTCCTTTAGACTTAAAGAGGGAAGTAATATCAGAAACTCTTCACCGCCCCATCTAGAGATTACATCGCTCTCACGAAGATTATCTTCGAGGATTCGCGCCACCTTCGTCAGTACGATATCTCCAGCTTGATGACCGTAGTTATCGTTGATGCGCTTGAAATGGTCGACATCAATAATGAGTAGAGAAAACGTGTGGTTGTGTCGTTTGTACTCATGCCATTGAGCATTTGCGCGCTGTGAAAAGTAACGGCGATTTTTCAGCCCGGTCAACGTATCCTGAGTAGAGAGTAGGGTAAGCTGTTCAACCGCTGCCTCTAAGTCTTTTGTTTTTTCTTCCACCTTTAGCGCGAGTTCGGCCGAGCGTTTTTTTAATGCCCTAATTCTCAACCAGACGGCAGAGGACAAGAGTAAAATAATGGTGAGCAGGAATACCGTTCGCCATATCGGTTTATCCCACCACGGCGGTACAACAATAACCTCTATTTGTGCTTCGTTACTGCTCCATTCATTCTCTTTATTAATGGCTTTTACCGTAAATCGGTATCGACCAGGATCTAGGTTTGTATAGGTCGCTACTCGGTTTTTGGCGTCGGTAAAGCGCCAACTGTTTTCAAAGTCGGCAAGTTTGTAAGCATAGCGGAGTTCGTTTGCATTGATGTAATTCAATGCTGCAAATTCAATAGATAGTGCAATGTCATTGTGGTCAAGACTCACAGTACTACCTAAGCTTACTTTTTGCTGAAACGTCTTACCGCTCTCTTGCTCCTTACTTACTACCTCTATTTTTGTAAGATGGATACTTGGATCCCATTTTGTACTGACCACATTTAGTGGATTAAAAAGTGTAAGCCCCTCTGCGCCGCCAAAAAGAATGGTGTTATTTCGTGTTAGAGCAACTGAGCCAATGTAATAACCCGTTGTCAATACGCCATGCTCAGCGCCATAGTAGGAGAGGGAAGAAAGGTTTGGCGCAATATAAGTTATGCCCTCGATCGTTGATATCCATAACCCATACTCATCGTCTTCTATTATTGCGCCGATCGAAATATTGCTTAACCTGCTCTCTCGCTTCAATTGTGTGACCTTGATGGAGGATAAATCATTGCCGTCTTTGGTGATGAAAAATAAGCCTGCCGCCTGAGTGCCTACCCAGTAGCCACCGCGTTTCGAGCGAGAGATCCAAGTAACAACGGTTTTATCAGTAATTTTGTCAGTATATTGGCTAACGCTGGCTATTTCCCCGGTAAGTTTGTTGGCAAGGTGCAGTCCAGAAACCGTACTGAGCCATGCGCTTTCTTTATCTTCCATCAAAATTCGGGTGGTTAATGACAAAGGCCACTGCTTTATTATTCTTCTTTCGGATGGCCGAAAAACGAATACACCATCACTGTAGCCGCCGAACCAAATATCACCCTCTGCATCTACGTTAACACTGTATCCAGCTTTACCTTGCATAGCTACAATATCTAACTGATTGGTTTGCTTATTAAGTTTTGCAAGCCCAGAGCGGGTAGCGACCCAAAGGTCGTCTCTCTTTTCATCATAAACGAGACCCAGGAGCTTATCGCTCGATATATCGTCATTTTCTCTAGCATCGCTTGATGTGAAGGGGCCTTCATAGCTGTTTTCAACGGTGTCGAAAAGCCACAGCCCCTTCTCATTGGTAATCCAGACTTTATTGTCCTTATAACTTGTCATGGACCCGATGATTCGTCCGTCACCTACTTCTGTTGACTGAAAGTGGCTTAACCCCGGATTACCGATGGCAAAACCATCGTCTTTGGTTCCCACGACAACTAGGCCTGTTCGACCTTGAAAAATACTTGAGACTCGCTCATTGCCAGCCTCTTTTTCTGACATTGGAATTTCCACTACCGTGTAGGTGCTAAAAGAGGTCAATAGATTGAGTCCACTTTCAGTGCCAACCCAAACGTCGCCCTTAGCGCTAAGCATAATGTCTGTCACATAATTGTCAGACAACCCATGCACTTCCGAAGTACACTGAGCCGTAATCTTCTCGCTTTTACGACTTGGGTTATAAAGACAGACGCCACGAGTGGCTGTGCCCAAAAACAGCGTTGAGCGCTCGGCTACGGCCAACCTTGTTATGTTGATTTTATCCGTCGCGGCTGACTCTAATTTCTTCTTAATAGGGTCAAATTTGAAAAGGCCAGCGGTAGATGCTACGTAAAGGGTTTTACCTAAAAGTGCAACATCAGTAAGCGTGCTAGTCGTATCTGCTAGATAGCTTACAAGTTCTACACTGTCCGTTTCTTCATTGTATGTATAAAGGTCACGTTCTGAAATAATCCAGAGTTTTCCATCTTCAGTTCTTTTGATACGGTTAATAACGTGTTTAGTAAGTGAAGACGACGTTGGAAGCGTATAGTGTTCAAACATTTCGGTATCTACATTAAGGCGGCTTAAACCACTAAATGTGCCGATCCACATATATTGGCCATCCTTACTCGCTTCTATCTGTAGTGCTAGGAGAGTCTGTAAACCTGAGGCTTTGTCTTCACCCCACATACCAAAATTAGAAAAAGTATAGCCGTCGAACTTATCAATGCCAGACTGTGATGCGAGCCAAAGAAAGCCGTATTTGTCTTCTGCAATGTCAGCAATGGAGACGTGAGCAATCCCACTCTCTTTATTGAAAGATTGAAAGGCGGGCGCATCAATTTTAGCTTGAGCATTAAGTGCAAGGCTAAGAAAAATACTGATAGTAATAAGCAAGTGAGTAAATAGGCCTTTCATACTTAAATAAATTTAACGCTATAGTGGCGTAAACGGTACGCTTTTACCGCAAACTTACAATGGGACAAAAGTTTAATTTGAACAAAAAAGCCTCGAATAGTCGAGGCTTTATCACTTACATTGAGCGTTTTATCTTGCTCTTTTTAGCGGATCATTTACCAGCCACATTGGCGAGAGGCGTTTTGCTCATCAAGCCATGCCTTTAGTGGTGCAAAATAGTCTGCAATGGTGCTGGCATCCATTTGCGGTGAGCCTGTCAATGTCTCTAATGCATTTTGCCAAGGCTGGCTCATGCCCATTTCCAACATCTCGTTCAGTGCTTTACCGGCCTCTTTACTGCCGTAAATAGAGCAGCGATTTAGCGGGCCTTCGTCACCTGCGATATCACACAACGCCTTGTGGAATTGGAATTGAAGGATATGCGCTAAAAAGTAGCGTGTGTAAGGAACATTGGCAGGAACGTGATACTTTGCACCAGGGTCAAACGCATCGGCGCTGCGCTCATTAGGAGCCATTACGCCTTGATACTTTTCTCTTAGTTCCCACCATAGCTGATTGTATTGCTCTGGGGTCACCTCACCAGACATGACTTTCCAGCGCCATTGGTCAACCATCAAACCAAAAGGAATAAAGGCTATCTTGTCTAGTGCAACCTGCATTAGCATACCGATATCGTTAGACGCGTCTGGAATCTCGTCAATTAAGTCGATTTGCTTAAGATATTTAGGCGTAATAGACAGGGCGATAGTGTCACCGATGGCTTCGTGGAAGCCGTCGTTCGCCGAACCGCGATAGAGTAAAGGTTGATCCTTATAAGCACGCTGGTAATAGTTGTGTCCCAGTTCGTGATGAATAACGTTGAACTCTTCGCCAGTCTTCTGGATACACATCTTAATACGAAGATCGTCTTTGTCATCTAGGTCCCAAGCTGAAGCATGGCATTGTACGTCACGGCCTTCGGGCTTTTGAAACATAGAACGTTCCCAGAACGTATCTGGCAGTTCTTCAAAACCAAGGGACGAGAAAAACGACTCAGCCTGTTTCACCATAGCAATTTCGTCATAGCCTTGTGCAGCCAAAGCACCGGTAACATCTGGCACTTGCATTTCTTGTTGAGGTTTAACGATATCGTAAATATTGCCCCAGCTCTGCGCCCACATATTTCCCAATAAATGCGCCGGAATAGGCTTGTCTTGCGGCACAACGTCTTCACCATAATGTTCACCAAGCTTCGCTCGAACATGACAATGAAGTGACTCGTAGAAAGGTTCAACTTGGGTCCATAAACGATCTAATTCTTTTGGAAATTCATCAGCAGGCATATCGTATTTGCCACGCCACAACGCACTTACGTTTTCAAATCCTAGTTCTGCTGCACCTTCGTTAGCAAGCGACACTTGTTCGGCATAAAGTGGCGCCATTGGTTTTGATACCTCACGCCAGCCCGCCCAATACTCTAATAGTTTATCGGCGTCGCGCAGGGTCGCCATTTCACTGCTCATTTCTACTAAGCTTTTGCAAGAACCGTCATTGCTACAATATTCGCCCGAACCATACATGGCACTAAGTTCAGAGCCTATTTTTGCTAAACGTTCTGCTTTTTTTGTATCGGCTGGCGGCGGCATGGTTAAGCTGTTTTTTAGCAGTTCAAGCTGCCTGCGGGTATCAGCATCAACGTCTACATCATTAAACTTCGCCGCCTCTTTAGCTAACTTAGCGACTTTCGTTGAAAGCACTTCATTAAAGTAGGCGCTGACTGCAGCAGTATCGAAGTTGATATTAGTGGCATAGCTCCACTCTGCGTGCGCAGCCGGAACCTGCATTTTTGCAACATCGTCTTGTGCTTGTTGCAAGAACTGTTTTGCATCTTGTGCGGTGAGTTCGGGGTTGATTTCTGTCTGTGTAGTACTTTCGCCACATCCTATAAGTGATAGACTGACCACAGCCGCTATCAGAGTGCGTTTATGATTGAGCATACTTTGTCCTTTAATTGTTTTATTTTTAACGTGAATCAACGTTCACATAGACATGCGGAAGCATTGTGTAACGCTACGTGGCTTTTGTAAAACAAATTTGAACTTCGCCATCGTGGCGGCGGTAAAAGCTAACAAAGGTGAATTGTGGGTTTATCCACTAAGCTTCCAATTTATCAGGCGATAGCATGGTCAGCTCAGCTAAATGTCGAATAGTTGCTAGTTAGCTTTCGAAATGTTGTTGGGCAAAACGCTATGAATTAAGAAAAGGCCGCTTGGCTGCTTTTTACTTCGAGACACTGGAAAACTACTGCGTTTAAGAGCGTTAAGCGCCAATGACTTATTCAGTCGTTGCTTTTTAATGTTTTGATTAGACGAGATTTCTTTTGCTTGAGTCATCGAAAATGATGCCTCATTCTCTAGGGCAAAGGAGGGTGATGATGCAATTGAACTAAGCGCGATTGATAAAAGCATGTATTTACTCAGCGTTTTCATAACACGTTTCTCTTAAAAATCAATTAGCGTGGCTTACATCTTATTTAAGAATGGTTCGACGTAAGAGGCGGTTGCACCCACCTCATTCGTCGGCTTTGTTTGTTCGAGATCATTACACCTAAAGTAGAATGAAATCGAAACATTACGTGTTATACAAGGGTATCCATTCTTATACCTTTGTGTAGCTGAATACGCCTTATATGGATATTAGAGGTACATCACCATGCGGTTACACCACCGTCTACGGCTATTGTTTGCCCGTTCATATAGCTATTGCCTGGTGACAACATGAGCATCATGGTGTTTACGATTTCTTGCGGCTCGCCCAAACGTTTCATTGGGCTGCCCATGCCAAGCTGTTCCCGTGCCTCAGGGGTATTATAACCATCCACGTTTAAAATATTAGTTGGGCTATAAAAGGGGCATATGGCGTTAACGCGAACGTTTTTGCGCCCGTATTCTACTGCGGCGGTTCGCGTTATACCCGATACCGCATGTTTAGCGGCTGCATATGCGCCACCTTTAGGTGCTCCACCTAGCCCTGCTAGTGAACTCACATTTAAAACATGCCCTTGTTTTTGTGCGAGCATTACCGGAATTTGATACTTCATTCCAAACATAACGCCCTTAACATTCACTGCAAACTGGGAGTCCATAATTTCCTCAGTCATTTGGTGAATAGGCGCTGGATTATGGGCAATACCGGCGTTATTCACGGCGATATCCAGCCTGCCAAAGGTTTCCATGGCTTTATCAACTAAGTCTTTATTAAGTGATTCACTGGCAATGTTACCCGCTAGTACCACCACATCAGTGAGGGCTTTTACGTCCTTTTTCGTCTCCTCTAGTGCAGTCTCATTAATATCTGACAGAACAAGTTTTGCGCCGCGGTTGGCAAGGCCGAGTGATAACAAGCGGCCAAAACCGCTTCCAGCGCCTGTAATTAATACAACTTGCCCTGAAAAATCGAGTAGAGCATCCATGGTTATCTCCTAATGGTTAATGGTTTAGTGTCTGTTGAAAACCTGCTTACTTAAGTTGGGTTTTCTTAATAAACTGAATAAGCAAGTTAGCTAGCAGTTCCCCCTGGTCTTCCTGAATAAAGTGACCACCGTTTTCTACTAACCTATGGGCCATCCCTTTACAGCCGGGGATAAGTTTTTGAAATAATTTATCGCCGCCTTTCGTTATGGGGTCGCTATCGCCGAAAGCCGTTATAAATGGTTTTTTGAATTGCTTTAATTTATCCCATGCTTGCTTATTAGCCTGTGCTTCTGCACTGTCTGGGCTTGTAGGGACAAGAAGGGGAAACATCCGCGCCCCTGCTTTGTATTGCTCGTCAGGAAAGGGAGCGTCGTAAGCAGCAAGTGTCGCTTCATCTAATTCTGTTGTCGTCCCATTTTGGATAACTGTTGAAGTGGGAAATATCGGCACATCTTGTGAAAAGCGGCGCCATTTAATAAACGCCTCGCTTGGCGAATGGTCACCGGTTGGTAATCCGGTATTCGAAACCATTACACCCGAAAAGTAATCTGGCATGTCAGCGACGAGTCGCAGCCCTAACAATCCTCCCCAGTCTTGGCAGAACAACGTGGTAGGCCCTTTCACAACCTGCGTAAACCAATCCTTTATCCATATAAGATGTCGAGCGTAGGAATAATCTTCTTTTCTAACAGGTTTATCTGAACGCCCAAAACCAATAAGATCCGGCGCTATGACGTTGAATCCCGCTTCGGCCAATACAGGCATCATTTTACGGTATAAATATGCCCATGTAGGTTCACCGTGCATTAAAAGGACTGTGTGTCCATCTTCTGGTCCGCATTGATAATGAGCCATTGTCATTTCACTGCTGACTGTGTCTGTTATTTCAGTGAAGCATGGAGAGTAGGGAAAGTCTGTAATTTTGTTGAAGGCGCTTTCCGGTGTTTTAAGCACTTGCATAGCCAATTATCCTTTTGTAAATAAAATGTAATAACAAGTGTTGCTCAATTAACAAAAACACTGGTTTTATTTTCTGTCAAATAAACCTTAAGCAAGGTAGGACAAGCTCTACATCAAGAAATGAAACAGCAAAGGGGCTAGCGGTGATTATTAAAAATTATGATAAATGTCTATAACACCAATAAACTTGGATGATTAACAACACTGCAATAACATCCAATTAACGTGATAAACAGGACATGGTTATGACTGAGATGGAAAATAAAGCCGTAGAATATGCAGTACAACATGGTGTTGCTACGCTGACAATGCAGAGCGCGCCGGTGAATGCGCTGTCACGCGCGCTTCGAGTAGGGTTGATAGGCGGTATAGACAACGCATTACGCGATGATAGTGTAAACGCTATTGTCATTACTTCTTCACTACCTATTTTCTCCGGCGGTGCCGATATTAGCGAATTCTCTGGCGGCGATTTATCGCCCATGCTGCCTGAAGTTTTAGACAAGATAGAAAATGCGTCTAAGCCGGTTGTTGCTGTCCTCCCTGGGCCTGCATTTGGTGGCGGTTTAGAGGTTGCATTAGCCTGTCATCATCGCATCACCTTTGCCGACAACAAAGTCGGTTTACCTGAAGTTAATCTCGGCATTTTGCCTGGCGCAGGCGGTACGCAGAGACTTCCACGCTTAGCTGACGCTCAAACATCCTTAGAAATGATTGTAACTGGTAAACCAACGTCGGTGCTTAAGCTTCCTGGTGTGTTCGATAAAATTTCTGACAAGCCAGAGCATTTGCTTGAAGATACAAAAAATTACCTACAATCGCTAACGCCAGAAAAAGCGATAAAGCGTACCAGTGACATTGCGCTAACCATGTCTGACGAAACGCAGGCGGTTTTCGATGCAGTTACTGCACAAACTAAAAAAGCAACGCGAGGATTCTTCGCACCGCTTAAATGTATTGAAGCTGTGCGCGGTGCCTACACACTTTCGTTTGAAGACGGCCTTAAAAACGAAGGCAAACTCTTCATGGAATGCATGAATACGCCACAGGCTCGTGCTCAGCAGCATTTTTTCTTTGCCGAACGCGCGGCGGGTCACGTAAGTGATTTCGATAAAAACACCCCTGAACGCAGTATTGAGAAAGTCGCCATCATTGGCGCAGGTACCATGGGTGGCGGTATTGCCATGAACTTTGCCAATGCTGGCATTCCGGTCACGATGCTTGAATTAAAAGAAGAGGCGCTGGAAAAAGGGTTGGCGCTAATTCGAAAGAATTACGAAAATTCAGCGAAAAAAGGCAAGTTAACTCAAGAACAAGTGGAAAGCCGTATGGCGCTCCTGTCTGGTACGACTTCGTATGACGACTTAGCTGATGTTGATCTTGTTATTGAAGCCGTGTTCGAGAAGATGGAAGTGAAGAAAACGGTGTTTTCGACGCTTGACAAAGTGTGTAAGCCCGGCGCCATCTTAGCGTCTAATACGTCAACATTAGATATTGACGAAATAGCGACTGCCACATCGCGCCCAGAAGATGTTATTGGTCTTCACTTCTTCTCGCCGGCTAATGTAATGAAGCTGCTTGAAGTCGTAAAAGCAGAGAAGACATCTGCAGAAGTCATTAAGACTTGTATGAAAATGGCTAAACGCATTAAAAAAGTAGCGGTGTTGGTTGGCGTTTGCTTCGGTTTTGTGGGTAACCGCATGATTGAGCCTTACGGTCGTGAAGCCAACAGATTGCTTCTTGAGGGAGCGACGCCTGAACAGGTTGATCGCGTCCTAACCGAGTTTGGCATGCCGATGGGGCCGTTCACCATGGGCGACATGGCAGGCTTAGATATTGGTTACTACGTGCGTCAATCTCGCCAAGAATATATCTCACACGATCCTGCTTATGGCGCAGTAGCCGATCGTTTGGTAGAAAAGGGGCGCAACGGTCTTAAAACCGGACGTGGGACCTACAACTATGAGCCAGGCAGTCGAGTGCCAATCCCCGACCCTGAGGTACTAGAAATTGCAAAACAAGAGGCAGAACGTCTTGGGGTTGAGCAGCGCTCAGACATCAGCGATGAGGAAATTCTCGTTCGCGTGATGTACTCATTAATAAACGAGGGTGCTGCCATCTTAGAAGAGGGCATTGCGGCTAAATCAAGCGATATCGATGTGATTTACGTTTACGGTTATGGTTTCCCAGTGTATCGCGGCGGTCCTATGCAATATGCCGATGAAGTAGGGGTTGGCACTATTTTAGAAAAGCTGACTACTTATCGTGATCAATTGGGTGAGTACGGAAAAATGTGGCTTGAGCCAAGTGATCTGCTAGTGAAATTAGCGCAAAGCGGCGGCACGTTTAAAAGCTATCAAGCGAAGTAGTCGTAACTTGATGTAGCAAGAAATTAGCGACGAGAGCGGGTAAAAGTTTTCGTCACTAGATATAAAGACTTGGTAAAGCTAGGCAGCCAGTGAAAAGTACACAAGCCTAGCTAAATTCTGGCTGAACTCTCAGCCTAAATGAAAGGAATATAAATATGCGTGATGCAGTTATCGTAAGTACAGCACGAACGCCAATTGGGCGGGCTTATAAAGGTGCCCTAAACAACTTACCCGCACCGTCATTAGGTGGGCACGCTATTCAAAACGCAGTAGCACGTGCGGGCATCGACCCTGCCAGTGTCGATGACGTGGTGATGGGCGCAGCACTGACACAAGGCAGTGGCGGCATGAATATTGGTCGTTTGGCTGGTTTGGCTGGTGGTTTACCGGTGACAGTGGCGGGTATGACGCTTGACCGCCAATGCAGTTCTGGCATGTATGCAATTGCCACCGCAGCAAACTCAATCCGTACTGGCGATACCAATATTATGGTAGCAGGTGGCTTAGATTCGATTTCTTTAGTGCAAAACAAGAATATGAACATGTTTCGTGCGGTAGACCCTGCGCTTGTCGCTAAGCACAAAGATATCTACATGCCAATGCTTCAAACTGCTGAAGTTGTGGGCAAGCGCTACAATATTAGCCGCGACGTTCAAGACGAATACGGTTATCAAAGTCAAATGCGAACCGCAGCGGCGCAGGAAGCGGGTAAGTTTGATGATGAAATTGTGCCAATTACCGCAGTCCAAGCGATATTTAACAAAGAAACAGGTGAAACATCAGAGCGTGAAGTTACCTTGTCAAAAGATGAAGGTAATCGTCCAGAGACCACGTTAGAGGGCCTAAAGGCACTTAACCCTGTTATCGAAGGTGGCTGCATTACCGCAGGTAACGCAAGTCAGCTCTCTGACGGCGCTAGCGCGACCGTTATTATGGATGAGCAGTCAGCGGCGAAGGGGAGTGCTCAGCCACTTGGTATCTATCGCGGTATTGCAGTAGCAGGCTGTGAGCCAGATGAAATGGGAATTGGCCCAGTATTCGCCATTCCTAAGCTATTAAAGCAGCATGGATTAACCATGGACGATATTGGTCTATGGGAGCTTAACGAAGCGTTCGCAGTACAGGTTCTGTATTGTCGCGATAAGTTGGGCATTCCAGACGAATTATTAAATGTAAACGGCGGTGCCATTTCTATTGGTCACCCGTACGGCATGAGCGGTGCTCGCATGGTGGGTCACGCACTCATCGAAGGTAAACGACGCGGTGCAAAGTATGTAGTTTGTACCATGTGTATCGGTGGCGGCATGGGCGCTGCTGGTTTATTTGAAGTTCTATAGGTATTGGGTATGGAAGGTTATAAAGCTCCACAACGTGACGCCATGTTTGTAACACATGAGCTATTAGATTATCAAAATCACTATCAGAAGTTAGGTTTCGAAGAAGCTTCAGAAGACTTGGTGTCGGCAATTTTCGCTGAAGCCGCAAAGTTCTCTGAAAACACGCTGGCGCCTATCAACGCGTCGGGTGACGAGGAAGGCTGTAAGTGGGTTGATGGTGAAGTAACGACGCCGAAAGGCTTCAAAGAAGCCTACCAAACCTACGTAGAAGGCGGCTGGCCAAGTATGTCTCACCCGGAAGAGTTTGGCGGGCAGGCGCTGCCGTACTCACTGTCTTCTATCATTGCTGAGTGGTTCTCAGGTGCGAATCATTCGTGGGCAATGTATCCAGGTCTCAGCCAAGGCTGTATGGAAACGTTAAAAGCTCATGGCACTGAAATACAGCAAAAGATGTTCCTTGAGAAACTCATCAGTGGCGAGTGGACAGGAACGATGTGCCTAACTGAAGCACACTGCGGTTCAGACCTCGGCATGCTTAAATGCCGTGCGGAACCTCAGGAAGACGGTAGCTACAGCTTAACGGGGACGAAAATATTTATCTCTGCTGGTGAGCACGATATGTCGGAAAATATCGTTCACATTGTGTTGGCTCGTTTACCAGACGCACCAGAAGGCACTAAGGGTATCTCGCTATTTGTTGTGCCTAAATTCAACGTCTCTGAAGACGGGGAAAAGCAAGATAGAAACGCAGTGAGCTGTGGCAGCATTGAACATAAGATGGGTATCAAAGCCAGCGCTACCTGTGTGATTAACTTTGACGGTGCTAAAGGCTTCTTGATTGGCCCACCAAACCGCGGTCTTAACTGCATGTTCACCTTCATGAATACTGCACGGATAGGTACCGGGCTTGAAGGCTTAGCCGCGTCTGAAGCTGCCTTCCAGGGGGCATTACGCTACGCAAAAGACCGTATCCAGTTCCGTTCATTGACGGGGCGCAAGAACCCAGATGGCCCGGCTGATCCTATTATCGTGCACCCAGATGTACGCCGTATGTTGTTGACGCAAAAAGCCTTCGCGGAAGGTAATCGCGCGCTTGCTGCCTACTGCATGCAACTAGTAGACGTTACGCTATACGGTGATGACGCTGCAGAAAAACAAGTAGCCGAAGCTAAACTGGCCTTCTTAACACCTATCGTGAAAGCGTTTCTAACTGAAACAGCCCAAGAAGCAACTAGCTACGGCATGCAGGTTTATGGTGGTCATGGCTTCATTAAAGAATGGGGCATGGAACAGCTAGCCCGTGATACACGTATTTGTACCATGTATGAAGGTACTACAGGTATCCAAGCGGTTGATCTATTAGGCCGTAAAGTGATGGGTTCTAATGGTGAGCTGCTAAACGTATTTGTTCAAGAAGTGCGCGACTACTGCAACTCTCTACGTGACAACGCACAGTTCAGTGCTTGGACTAACGCGCTTAGCTCACACCTTGACGAGTGGCAGCAAATTACTATGGATATTGGTAAAGCAGCCGCGTCTAATCCAGATGAAATTGGTGCTGCGTCAGTCGATTACTTAATGTATTCAGGCTATGTATCGGTGGCTTATTTCTGGCTCAAAATGGCAGTAAAAGCGCAAGAGCAGCTTGATGCAGGTAGTACAGAAACCGAGTTCTACAAGAGCAAGATCTTAACGACAGGCTTCTACTTTGACCGTCTGTTAACGCGTACTCGCTCGCTGGTTTCTGCGATGCAATCAGGTGCAGATAACTTGATGTCTATGCCAGAGAGTATGTTTGCTGTCGAGTAATGGCAGAGTAGTTAAACGAGCTCTAAAATACGCGCGTAGCTAAAGATGCGCATCTAAGGCCGAGCGAATGGGGTAACCAATTTATAGTTGGATACGCCATTTAGTTCGGTCTTTTTGTTTTTAAAACTACAAGAAAGTGTGCAACGAGATAGTTGCTAAACAATTCTGATATAGACGGCTGACTTGCTGTATACCTCAGTGAGAGGAGAATGGCTGAAACTTCTCTATTAATTTGCACCACAGGTTGCCTGACAGAGCTTCTACGATAAATGGCTCCATGATTGATAACTTTCTCATAGTTATGTAATTGGGCCTGACTCTCCTTGCTAACATCACTTAAGTTAGGATTTGTGTAGTCTTCTTGAACACGAAGAAGATCATAAAGTGCATACCCGTTCATCTTTATTCACTCTCTGATTTTAACGTTATGGGAAAGTAGATTGATGCTTTCGAACTGTGTGGGCAATCATCTATGCGAACTGGTTTTACAACAATTGACGTATATTTAAATGAGTTATCGTTACTTAACTTTCAAAAAAACAGAACGTTCAGGTGCGCGAACAAATAGGAGAAAATTTTGAGACTTAGAAAGGGGTGAGGCCCCAAGAAGGGGCCTCTAGTGCGGCGTCCCGCCGCTACCATGTTGAAGCGATACATCACATGGTGTGACTAAATTTTTATATTAGATTCTGCCGTTAAGTTCAGCTGAAATTGGTGAGCTTTGAAGACCTTGTTCAGCAATCCAAGCTTGCAATGTCTTGCCATCTGACTCAGGTTCAGCCAAGTCTTTGCTAGGCATCTGCTTAACGAGTAGCGTACCCACTTCAACTGCGTTGCTAGTAATAGCCGTTCGAATGAGGCTTTGGCCGTTGCAAGAAATACCTGAGTAGTAGTCGCGAAGTTTTAACTTGTAGTCTGACTGTACGCTACGCATTTTTCTACGAAGTTCACCTTTATCGTCTGCTTGAACGATTGTGCAGATATTTGCTAGTGCTTCGTTGATATCATTCGCCTGTGCTGCGTTAGAAAAAGCTAAAGTAGATGCCGCAATTACTAGAGAAGTTTTAACGATTTTCAACATGGTTAAATTCCTTCGGTTGTTGTTTAGTTAATGTTTGTTCGTTGATATGTATTAAACCCTAATCTAACTAATTGAAAAACATGCTGTTAAATAACAGGGTATACGAAAGCATACTTTAAGCGGTAGTCAGTCTTAGCGAAGGCGGCGCGCCAATAAAAAAGGCCCCGTAGCAGTGGGGCCTTCGAGTGCAGCATTCGCTGCAACCATGTTGAATCGATTCACATGGTGATGTGATATGATACCTAAATTCTGTCGTTAAGCTCAGCTGATATTGGAGAGCTCTGTAGTCCTTTCTCAGCAATCCAAGCTTGTAATGTTTTGCCGTCTGATTCTGGTTCAGCTAGATCTTTACTCGGCATATTCTTAACAAGTAGCGTACCTACTTCAACTGCATTACTACTAAGCGCGGTGCGGATTAAGCTTTGCCCGCCGCATGAAATGCCTGAGTAGTAATCGCGAAGCTTTAATTTAAAGTCTGACTGAACGCTACGCATCTTTTTGCGAAACTCGCCCTTATCGTCTGCCTGAACGATAGTACAAATGTTTGCAAGTGCTTCGTTTATGTCGTTCGCTTGCGCTGTGTTTGAAAAAGCAAGTGTTGATGTAGCGATGATTAGAGAGGTTTTAACGATTTTCAACATGGTTAAATTTCCTTCGTATATTTAATTATTTAGAGAGATTGTTTGTTCGGGTTTTATTAAAAGATAATCGAGATGATTAAAAAACATTCACTCAAATAACCATGTATGCCACATAATACCTTATACTAAAGGCGTAGATGGCGTGAACTTCGTTATAGCCTTTAGTATTAAAGGGCTTGCGAAGTAAACGCATACTAGACTTGGTGGATGAGAAATGACCAAATAAAGTGTAAAAAAACAGCGTTCATACTGTTTTTTGCGTTTGCTGTTCTCGCTATGCATACTCGAACCAGCGAGTTTGCTTAGCGCATCATCAATAAAATCGACGTTATTAAGAGACGATATATTATCTATCAAGATGGAAAGTCATTAGAAATAAAACGATGTATTGTCCGACATGTTTCATCGCGCTGCTCAGCAAAGCGAAACTGATACCTTAATCTTCTTGTAGATAGAAGAAGTGTTTGGTGAGTTTGCTCAGCAAGAAAAATTTGCTGATGTGTACAAAGCGTTTCTAGAGCGTGTTTATAAAAATGAGCCTGTACTTTCGATAAGCGAAGGAGTTTCTGGAGAAAAGCTAGCGGTGACTCAGGCCGGTTAGGTATTAGTTACTCATAATTAGATAAAAGGAGAGTTAACAATAACTCTCCTTTTATCTTTTTATGATGAAAAGAAAAAAGCGACCCGAAGGTCGCTTTTTAAAGTGCAGATTCCTCTGCAACCATGTTGAAATGGTTCACATGGCGTGAAAAAGTATTACAGTCGGTCGTTAATTACCGCTGCAATCGGGTTATCTTGTAAACCGTTTTCAGCCACCCAAGCTTGAAGCGTTTTTCCGTCAGCTTCTGGTGCTTCCAAATCGCTCTTAGGCATTTTTTTAACAAGTAGCTCGCCTGCTTCAACGGCGTTGCTTAGAAGTGCGGTGCGAATAAGACTGTTACCACCGCAGCTGATACCTGAATAGTAGTCTTTCAATTTCATGCGATAGTCAGATTCCACTGAACGCATTTTTTTTCTAAGTTCGCCTTTATCGTCTGCTTGTACGATAGTGCAAATATTTGCTAGTGCTTCGCTAACATCGGCATGTGCGATACCCGACATACCAAATGATGCTGCGATAACAAGAGAAGTTTTAACTATTTTCAACATGGTTAATTCCTCGAGTAAATTTAGATTTGTTTGTTCGCTCGAGATAATTAAAAGATAAAGCGAGGAGTATGGAAATGTTATTAACAATACACCGGTATGCAGGGTTATAACTAAGACTGGATACTGAAAAAAGCGCTTAAATTTAAGCGCTTTTATTGAGCGTTTTTAGTGCGGTTTGAAGTTACTTGCCACTTCCATAATCTGCTCACGCATCCACATGTGAGCATAGTCATGGTCTGCGCTTACATGCCAATATAAATAGTATTCTACAGGGGGAAGGTCAAACGGCATCTCATATATAGCAAGGTCGTAATGTTTTGCTAAATGAAATGGTAAACACGCTATCAAATCAGTTTTCACAATTGTGCTTGGTACAGTAAGAAAGTGTTGACCGCGCATGACTTCTTTTCTTCTTTTCCCCATCTTGTCTAATGCGACATCAATAGGACCTGCCCCTGATTTCCGCTGGGAAACATTGATATGCCCAAGTCGAAGAAAAGTCTCGAGATCCAGTCCATTTTTGAGGGCAGGGTGATTTTTTCGAGCCAATACGACGAATCTGTCCTGCGCTATCTTTTCTTTGCACAAGTGAGGGTCGGTAAAGGTAGATGCATCGGCAAAAAAGTCTAGTGTACCTGCCGCCATTGCCGATACCACTTGGCTTCGCGGTATCTCATAGTTAGTTAGACCTATATTTGGTGCCAGGTTTTGAAGTCTTGCAACTAAGCGAGGCATGATACTAGCTTCAAGCAAATCTCGGCTCGCAAAGTTAAACGACTTCTCCGCTGTTAGCGGGTCGAAGGTATGGCTTTCTTGCACACTTTTGCGAAGTAACGCCAAGGCTTGGCGGGCAGGTACAATAATGTTTTGTGCAACGGGTGTTGGTGTCATGCTGTGGCCCGTTCTCACAAAAAGCGGGTCATTTAGCATTTCTCTTAATCTAGCTAATGAATTACTCACAGCAGGTTGTGTGATACACAAAACATCTGCTGCCTTGGTCAAACTTCCGGCGGTATAAATGGCGTCGAATACAGCAAAAAGGTTCAAATCTATTCTATTGAGATTCATAACTAATCCTTTAAGAGCGAATGCCCTGAAAAAAAGCCAATAGATGAAAAAGCACTGAGTGCGACTCAGCGAAAACAATTGCAACAACTTCTCGTGCCGCTACATAGCATCTACGAATAATTTACGTTAGTGTAACAAGAATAT
>Ga0105235_100183_pt1 | contig 24242 bp, 26 predicted proteins | sample Virmet3819_2500_FD_90059 | JGI IMG/M metagenome (GOLD analysis project Ga0105235, IMG submission 90059) | Marine viral communities from the Southern Atlantic ocean transect to study dissolved organic matter and carbon cycling - metaG 3819_2500 | ecosystem: Environmental > Aquatic > Marine >... | reverse complement strand
CCTTAAGACTTGTTAACACTAGACTAATATTTTAATTTTCAATCTGTTTTAAAACAAAAAAAAAGGAGCTTTAATTGAAGCTCCTTTTTTTTATAAGTGTACGATGTTATTAATTTGCATCTAAATAATCTGGTGCAGAATCTGCATCTGAGTTTTGCGCATCATCAGGATTTCCGTCTCCGTTTGGATCTGGATTTTCATCTATTGTTAACACTCCATCATTATCGTCATCATTATCTAAGTAATCATCAATTCCATCTGAATCAAAATCTTGAGAATCTATAGGGTTTCCATCTCCGTTATCATCAACAAACTCATAAATAGTTAAAATACTATCTCCATCATCATCAGCATCTAAATAATCAGGTATTCCATCTCCGTCTGTATCAATCACACCTTCGTAGATTGTAAATATGCCATCACCATCATCGTCTTGATCAAGATAGTTAGGAATGCCATCTCCATCTGTATCGTCATTTAATGGGTTACCATCACCATCAATATCTTCGTCTTCTGTTAAAATACCGTCATTATCTTCATCTAAATCTAAATAATCAGGTATACCGTCTTCATCTGTATCTGCTGGATTACCCTCTGCATCAAGGTTTAACTCGTCGCTTGTTAAAATACCGTCATCATCATCGTCTTCGTCTAAATAATCTGCATTTAAATCTCCATCTGTATCATCATCTGTTAAATCTCCATTATTATTAAGGTCTTCAATTGAGTTTGGAACACCATCTCCATCATCATCACCGCAATCTAAGCTATCTATAGCTGCTTGTAAATCTCCGTTTGGATCTCCGCAAGTATCAATTTGCTCGTTTAGGTATTGGATATATCTTGTACACATATCAATAGTATTACCTAAAGTAGCATTATTATAATCTGATTGTGCTGTTGCTGTATTATCACTTATTTGCTCACAAGTTAATTGACAATTATTTACTGTTAGTTGATCAATTGTTTCTTGTATCGTCCCGTTTACGTCTCCACAAAATTCTATTTGAGTATACAATGCATTTACATATGCATTACATAATTGTTCAAAAACAGCGCTTTCCATTAAATCTGCGTTATTATACGCTATCATTGCCTGTTGCACTTGTTCTTCTGCATCTACACAAGTAAAATAATTAGTTGTAGGTCCTGTCGTAAAAGGTATATTATTAAAAACACCTTCTGAAAATCCTACAGAATTTAGACCTGTTGGATTAAATGCATTAAAATAAAATCTTCCTGAAAGCGTACCTTCTTCCAAGCTACCGGCAGTAATACTTATCATTCCATCTGGACGATATACTTGTATGCTTTCATCTGGAATTTTATTTGTTGACCATAATACGTTATTTTCATCTATAAAATTAGCAAAAGAAGCATTGTATTGCATATCGTAACATGATCCTTGACCTACACTAATAGCTCCTGTACAGCTAGTAGCATCTTGCGGATAGGCTACTAACGTAATTGTTTCTAAGGATGTAGATCCTTCTATAGTAATAACACCATTCTCATCTACCTGAGCTGAGTAAATATTTGCATTAAACAAAACACCATCGCCTTCTCTTTGGGCTTGAAATGTGGTTATTTTAAACTCATTTTCTTCGCTACAACTAAACATTAATAAAACCGTTATGGCTAATGCAATTACTTTTCTCATTCTTAAATCTTTGATAAATTATTGATGTTATATGTGCCTAATAATAATTTAGACATACTATCCTTCAAAAATAGAATAATTTTTCATTATAAATAATTGAAATTTAAAGTATCGGTTTAAAAAAATATAGTATCTTTGCGGACTTATTAATAACAGAGGTCGAGAACCTCACAAATTAATTTTTTATGCCAGTAAAAATTAGATTACAAAGACACGGTAAGAAAGGGAAACCTTACTACTGGATCGTAGCAGCAGATGCTAGAGCAAAAAGAGATGGTAAATACTTAGAAAAAATAGGTGCTTACAATCCAAACACTAACCCAGCAACTATCGATTTAGATGTTGATGGTGCAGTAAAATGGTTACAGAATGGTGCACAACCAACTGACACAGCTAGAGCTATTTTATCTTACAAAGGAGCTTTACTTAAAAACCATTTAGCTGGTGGAGTTAGAAAAGGTGCTTTAACTGAAGAGCAAGCAGAAGAGAAATTTAATGCTTGGTTAGAAGAAAAAGCAGGAAAAGTTGATGCTAAGAAAGAAAACTTAGCTAAAGCTAAAGCAGATGCTAAAGCAAAAGCTTTTGAAGCTGAAAAAGCAGCTAACGAAGCGCGTATTGCAGCAGCAGCTCCTGTTGTTGAAGAAGAAGCTGAAGCTTCAAACGAAGAAGAATAAAAAATATTTTTTTATACTTTTAAACTCCGATAGTCGCTATCGGAGTTTTTTATGTTTAAAACTTTCCTTATGGATATAAATGAATGCTTTTACGTTGGTAAAATTGTAAAAAAATACAGTTTTAAAGGAGAATTACTAATAAAATTAGATACTGACGAGCCTGAACAATTTGAAAACCTTGAGTCTGTACTTATTAACTTAAGAGGTAATTTAGTACCTTTTTTTATAGAAAGTTCACAACTACACAAATCTGAATTACTACGTGTTAAATTTGAAGAAGTTGACACAGAAGATGATGCAGATAGTTTAATGAAAAGCGAGTTATACTTACCATTAAGCTTTTTACCAGAGTTAGAAGATGATAAGTTTTACTATCATGAAATTATAGGTTTTAAAGTTGAAGATAAAAACTTTGGAAACGTTGGGATAATTTCTGGTGTAAATGATAGCACAGCTCAAGCACTGTTTGAAATTGATAGAAATGGGACAGAGATTTTAATCCCGATGAATGACGAGTTTATCACCAAAGTAGACAAACCCAACAAAACTATTTTTGTAGAAACACCAGAAGGACTAATAGATCTTTACATTAATGAATAACCCTTTTCAATTCAAGCAGTTTACAGTTAAACAAGACCAATGCGCCATGAAAATTGGTACAGATAGCGTCTTACTTGGCGCTTGGACACCATTAAAAGACAATCCTTTTTCTATTTTAGATATTGGTGCTGGTACAGGAATTTTATCTTTAATGTTAGCCCAACGCAGTAACGCACAAGTTATCGACGGTTTAGAAATAGACGAAAAGGCTTATGAACAGTGTGTAGACAACTTTGAAAACTCTCCTTGGTCAGACCGATTATTTTGTTATCACGCAGATTTACAGGAATTTGCCGAAGAAATTGAAGACAAATATGATCTAATAATTAGCAATCCGCCGTTTTACGCAGACCATTTTAAAACCGATAACAAGCAACGTGACATGGCGCGCTTTCAAGATGCGATGCCTTTTGAACATCTTGTGGTTTGTGCAGCTCATCTTTTGGAAGACAACGGAAGATTTTCAGTAATTATACCTTTTAGTGTAGAAGACCGATTTATCAATCTTGCTCAAAAAGTAGGTTTATTTCCTAACCAGATCCTTAACGTAAAAGGTAATCCAAACGCTGATATAAAAAGAAGTTTGATTAGCTTTAGTTTCCACGAAAGTGAAATACAAAAAGAAGAATTAACTATAGAAACCCAAAGACATCAATACACAGAAGACTACATAAATCTTACTAAAGATTTCTACTTAAAAATGTAGTTTTAATTGGGCAATGAAAACGATTTCGTTATTTTTGTTAACTATAATATTGTAAACAATATACTGTTACATATATCATTATTCAACAGTTTAAAACTATACTTATCTAATGAAACCAGATTTATTTGAAGCTCCAGATTACTTAAATCTTGACGATTTATTAAACGACGAACATAAATTAGTACGCGATGCTGCTAGAGAATGGGTTAAACGTGATGTTTCTCCTATTATTGAAGAGTATGCACAAAAAGCAGAATTCCCAGAACAAATTATTGATGGATTAGCCGAAATTGGCGCATTTGGTCCATACATCCCTATGGAATACGGTGGCGCAGGATTAGACCAAATTTCTTATGGTTTAATCATGCAAGAGATTGAACGTGGCGATTCAGGTGTACGTAGTACAGCTTCTGTACAATCGTCTTTAGTAATGTATCCTATTTTTAAATATGGTAACGAAGAGCAACGTAAAAAATACTTACCAAAATTAGCTTCTGGAGAATGGATGGGTTGTTTTGGTTTAACCGAGCCTGATCACGGATCTAACCCTGGCGGAATGGTTACTAATTTTAAAGATATGGGAGACCATTATCTTTTAAATGGTGCTAAAATGTGGATTAGTAACGCACCTTTTGCTCAAGTTGCTGTTGTTTGGGCTAAAAATGAAGAAGGTCGTATTCACGGTTTAATTGTAGAGCGTGGTATGGAAGGATTTTCTACTCCAGAAACTCACAACAAATGGTCGTTACGTGCAAGCGCTACTGGCGAGCTTATTTTTGATAACGTAAAAGTGCCAAAAGAAAACCTATTACCTAACAAATCTGGTCTTGGCGCACCATTAGGTTGTTTAGATTCTGCAAGATATGGTATCGCTTGGGGCGCAATTGGTGCTGCAATGGATTGTTACGATACAGCATTAAGATACAGTAAAGAACGTATGCAGTTTGGTAAGCCAATTGGACAATTTCAATTACAACAAAAAAAGTTAGCCGAAATGATTACTGAAATCACCAAAGCACAATTATTAGCTTGGCGTGTGGGTGTGTTACGTAATGAAGGTAAAGCAACATCTGCTCAAATCTCTATGGCTAAACGTAACAACGTAGATATGGCAATAAAAATTGCTCGTGAAGCTAGACAAATGTTAGGCGGAATGGGTATTACTGGAGAATACAGCATTATGCGTCATATGATGAATTTAGAAAGTGTAATTACTTACGAAGGTACGCATGATATTCATTTATTAATCACAGGTTTAGACGTCACTGGATTAAATGCTTTTAAATAAAAACTATAGATTTTATAAAAATATAAATAGTTAATAAATATAAAATGCACCTTAATTTTACAGGTGCATTTTTTATTTTTGTATAAAATGTAAATGCTATGACAATTAAAAACATCGAAAAAGAAATTGAGCCGTTAAAAGCACAATTACTTAATCACAGTTTATACAACAAAATAAAATCTATAGAAGATTTAGAAATCTTTTTACAACATCATGTTTATGCTGTTTGGGATTTTATGTCGCTACTTAAAGCACTGCAAAATAAATTAACTTGCACTACATTACCTTGGCTACCTACAAAACATCCTGAAACAAGATATTTAATTAACGAAATTGTTCTTGCCGAAGAAACCGATGTAGATATTAATGGTAACCATAAAAGCCACTACGAAATGTATCTGGACGCTATGCAAGCCTGTGGCGTTTCAACCACTAACATCAAAACATTTTTAGAAACTTCAGAAAGTTTAGGTAACATTTTTGTTGCAATAAGAAATAGTGATTTGCCTCAATCGCTAAAGGACTTTTTAGAGTTTACGTTTAATGTAGCAATAGAAGGTCAACCACATCAAATTGCAGCTGCATTTACCTTTGGTCGCGAAGATCTAATCCCGAATATGTTTACTGAAATTTTAAAAAATTTCCAGCAAAACTTCCCAGAAAAAGACCTTTCTAAATTAGTGTATTACTTTGAAAGACATATCGAATTAGATGCTGACGAACATGGTTCTATGGCGCTTCAAATGATAGAAGAGCTTTGTGAAAATGATGAGAAAAAATGGAAAGAAGTTGAAGAAATATCTATAGAAGCATTACAAAAACGAATCGCACTTTGGGATGGTATTGAAAACGCAATTTTAGAAAGGAAAGAAGTTGTATCTTTAAAGATATGAAACAATTAACGCTTTTTATTTCTGCAATTTTTATATTGTTTTTGTACTGCAACGCAACAGATAGCAATCAAACTAACAATATTGAAACGCCACAAACAACCAATTACAAACTATTGTCTTTGGGTGATAGTTACACAATTGGAGAAAGTGTTTGCGAAACGTGCAGATTTCCAGAACAATTTAAAGACAGCTTAATTAATAATACAGAAAATACTGCTTTCAATTTAAAGGTAGTAGCTACAACAGGCTGGACTACGACCAATTTATTAAACGGAATTAGCAACGAAAACCTACCAAATAACTACGATTTAGTCACCTTACTAATTGGTGTAAATAATCAATATCAAGGAAAAGATTTTTCAATTTATGAAACCGAATTTCCTGAACTAGTTGATATTGCAATTACAAAATCAAAAGGCGATAAAAACAGAGTTATTGTCGTTTCAATTCCTGATTATGCTTACACTTCTTTCGGTAATGGAAACACAACTATTTCTTCAGAAATTGACGCCTATAACGCTTTCGCGGAAAATTATTGCAACGCCAATAACATTACTTTTGTAAACATCACAGATATTACCAGAAATGGATTAGAAGACATAGATTTAGTTGCTTCTGATGGTTTGCATCCTTCCGAAAAAGCCTATAGTTTATTTGTAGAACGTTTATTACCTTACGCTTTAGAAAAACTTTAGCGTAAGATTATGTTTTCAGCAAAGAAAAGATTAGACCGAGCTTATCAAAACGCTCACGTTATTCCTTTTGATGACGACTCCAAATTTATACTATTTAGCGATTGTCATCGTGGTGATAATAGTTTTGCAGACGACTTTGCCAATAATCGAAACATCTATTACCACGCATTAAAGCACTACTACGTTGAAGGTTTTAATTATGCCGAACTTGGCGATGGTGATGAACTTTGGGAAAACATTTCTTTCTCTTCTATTTTAAACGCACATAAAAATGTTTATCATTTGATGCAACTGTTTCATAAAAAGAACCGTTTGCATATGATTTGGGGAAATCATGATATGGTATATCGTAATCCTGATACAGTTAAGAAAAATCTATCTACCTACTTTGACCCAAAAGTAGGAGAAGAAGTAGAACTTTTTGGCGATATCAAATATCATGAAGCTATTGTTTTAAAACACAAAGACACTAATCAAGAGATTTTTTTAACGCACGGTCATCAAGCCGATTGGTGGAATTATCTATTCTGGAAATGGAGCCGATTTATGGTGCGTATTCTTTGGAAACCTTTAAATGTTATGGGAATTGCAGATCCAACAAGTCCTGCAAAAAACTACAAAGAATTAATTAAAGTAGAACGTCGTACCAAAAAATGGATTACCGACAACGACAATCTAATGACCATTGTTGGTCATACACACAGACCACGTTTTCCTGAACCTGGTGACATTGCTTTTTTTAACGATGGAAGTTGTGTACATCCAAGAAGCATCACTGGTATCGAAATAGAAAATGGAGCAATATCTTTAATAAAATGGCAAATAGCCACTAAAGAAGATGGTACACTTCAAATTGTAAGGGTATTGTTAGAAGGTCCTAGACGTTTATTGGATTATAAAGGTTAGGTGATTTTCTGTTTTTTGATTAATTCACTCTGCTTTCTTATTAAGGAGATTGCTTCACTTTGTTCGCAATGACGTATTTATAAGACTTACTATGTATGTGATGACGTGTGATTATTCTTCAGGAGCTAACTGGACTTCCAAACCTTCTAATTCTGGCGTAATTTGTATTTGACAACCTAATCTTGAGTTATCTTTTACGTAAAAAGCTTCGCTTAGCATTGCCTCTTCATCATCTTGCATTTCTGGTAATTCGGTATCGCTTAAAACATAACATTGACAACTAGCACACATTGCCATGCCACCACAAATACCAATAGTACCTTCTGGCGCAAGCTCGTAACTACGTACAACTTCCATTAAATTCATTGCCATGTCTGTTGGCGCAAGCACTTCGTGAGTAACACCATCACGATCGGTGATTTTAATATTAACGTCTTGATTTTCCATTAAAAAAGTAATTAGTAGTTAGTGGTAAGTAGTTAGTCCTTAATAGATTTAATCAAACCACGTAACATTTTTGAAATTTCATTAGTGTTTTCAATAAGGTTATTAGCCTTATTTTCATTTATATAATTTAATCGAACAGAAAGATATAACATAGATCTAACTTCACTATTTGATGACAGTGAAAAATATAGAAATCTTTTAAAATCTGCGTTTGAATTTCTGTCAAAACCTTCAGCTATATTATTTGATATAGAAACAGCAGCTCGTTTAATTTGATCTCTAAACGAGAAGTCTTTATTTTCTTGAAAATGAGCATAAATTTCTACAGCTAAATCTTGAGACTTTTTCCAAACTAACAATTCTTCAAATTTTAAAACAGCCATAAAACTTTATACTTGTTCCTTGAAACTTTCTACTCTTACTCAATCTTTTTCACTACTGCTTTTGGTGCTTCTTTACGTGTTCCATCAAAACCATCTACTCCTGCAACAGTTGTATACTTTAACACATAACGTTTACCTGGATTAATAATTTGATAAGCAGATTGACACATTAAAGTTGCTTCATGAAAACCACAAAGTATTAACTTTAACTTACCAGGATAAGTGTTAACGTCTCCGATAGCATATATACCAGGTATGTTTGTTTGATAATCTAACGCATTGTTTACTTTAATGGCATTTTTCTCAATTTCTAATCCCCAATTTGCAATTGGTCCTAATTTTGGAGACAAACCAAATAAAGGCACAAAATGATCACATTCTTTTTTGTAAGTTTTTGCGTCTTGTTTAATGGTTACCGCTTCTACTTTACCGTTACCTTCTATGCCTATAACTTCTGCTGGAGTAATTAAATTAATTTTTCCTGCAGATTTTAATTCTTGTACTTTTTCTACGGAATCTAAATGACCTCTAAACTCGTTACGCCTGTGTATTAAAGTAACCTCTTCTGCTACATCACTTAAAAAGATACTCCAATCTAAAGCAGAGTCGCCTCCACCAGCAATAACTACCTTTTTACCACGGTATAGTTCTGGCTCTTTTATCATGTACTCTACACCTTTATCTTCGTAATCTGATAGATTATCTATTAAAGGTTTACGTGGCTCAAAACTACCTAATCCACCTGCTATTGCCACAACTGGCGCATGGTGTTTTGTTCCTTTGTTTGTAGTTACAATAAAAGTCCCGTCGTCTTGTTTTTCTATGGTATCTGCACGCTCTCCTAAAGTAAAACCTGGCTCAAACTGTTTGCATTGTTCCATTAACTTGTCGGTTAAATCTCCTGCTAAAATTTCTGGATATGCTGGTATATCGTAGATTGGTTTTTTAGGATATAACTCTGAACATTGTCCACCTGGTTGTGGTAATGCGTCTATTAAATGACATTTTAGTTTTAGTAATCCTGCTTCAAAGACTGCAAATAGACCTGTTGGTCCTGCGCCTATGATTAGTATATCTGTTTTAATCATTTTTTAGATTGTTTTGTGCAAATGTAAAAGGTTAATGTGTTGTGGCTTATGACTTTTGTCAGCTTTACGATTGCGTTAGCGATAGTAGTGGCATCCTTTTTTTGCTAACTGTACTTTGATTTTTAGTCTATAGGTAATTGCAAAAAAAGATATAACGGATAGCGCGACCCTTGTGGTAACGCCCTAAACGCCAACATTTGTGACTTTTTCTATCTGTGGAGCGTACTTTTTTATAGTCATCTCTACACCAGATTTTAAAGTCATTTGGTTGACACTACATGAGGTACATGCACCTTGAAGTTGTACGATAACCTCGTTATTTTCTATAGAGATTAACTCTATATCTCCGCCATCATTTTGTAAAAATGGACGGATTTCTTCTAGAGCTTTTTCTACGTTTGATTTTAGTTCTTGTGCTGTCATTTATTTTTTATTTACCGCAGAACAACCTGCCATAGTTGTAATTTTTATCGCTTCGGTTTCTGGTAAGTTTTCGTTACGATTTACCACTTCTTGCACGACGTTTTGTGTTAGTTTTTCAAAAGCTTTCTCGGTTGGCGTTGCGACTTGCATTGCTGCTGGACGACCAACATCTCCTGCTTCTCTAATACTTTGTACTAAAGGAATTTCTCCTAATAATGGCACATCTAAATCTTCTGCTAGATGTTTTGCTCCTTCTTTACCAAAGATATAGTATTTGTTGTTTGGCAACTCTTCTGGTGTAAAGTAAGCCATATTTTCTATAATTCCTAAAACAGGTACGTTTATACTGTCTTGTTGGAACATAGCCACGCCTTTTTTAGCATCTGCTAAAGCTACGTTTTGTGGTGTACTTACTACTACTGCTCCTGTAATTGGTAAGGATTGCATAATACTTAAATGAATGTCTCCTGTTCCTGGTGGCAAGTCTAATAGTAAGAAATCTAGCTCGCCCCAAGCAGCATCAAATATCATTTGATTTAATGCTTTTGCAGCCATAGGTCCGCGCCAAATTACAGCTTGGTCTGGTTTTGTAAAAAAGCCTATAGATAATATTTTTACACCGTAATTTTCTACAGGTTTCATTTTGGATTTACCGTCAACGGTTACAGATAATGGTTTTTCCATTTCTACATCAAACATAATTGGCATTGATGGTCCATAAATATCTGCATCTAAAACACCTACTTTAAAGCCCATTTTTGCCAACATAATCGCTATGTTGGCGGTAACTGTAGATTTACCTACACCACCTTTACCCGATGCTACTGCAACAATATTTTGAATACCTGGTATTGGTTTTCCTTTAATGGTGTTTGCTTGTGGTTTTTCTGGCGCGTCTACCTTTACGTTTACTTTTATTTTTGCTTTTTCATACACATGTTTGTGTATGGCTTGCAAAATTTCAACTTCTGTTTTTTTACGTGCTTGTAATGATGGGTTTTTTATTGTAATACCTACTATAACTTCGTCTCCAAAAGTAACTACGTTAGTTACAGATCCACTTTCTACCATGTTTTGTCCTTCGCCTGGTACTGTTATAGTTTCTAGTGCTTTAAGTATATCTTGTTTGCTTAACTTCATCTTTAAAATATTGTGCTAAAAATCAATTTTTTAACGTGTTTTATAAAGGCTATTTCTAAAATGCAAATATACTACTTATTAAGTGAAGTTAAGCTGTTGTTATTGCAAGTTTTTTTATGGTGAAATAAGGGAAATTTATAAACTTTTAGAAGGATCCCAAAACACCTTTTCAAAATTTTGAATTTGGTTATCTTTTACCTTAACACCTTCGCTTTCTAAAAGCTGTTGCATTAGGTTAGTACCTTCAAAATGATGCTTACCGATTAACAAACCTTTTCTATTTACCACACGATGTGCAGGTACGTCTTTTCCTGCAGAACCATTCATAGCGTAACCGACTAACCTAGCACTTCTTTTGGCGCCTAAATAATTTGCAATTGCACCGTAAGATGTTACTCTTCCATAAGGAATTTGTCTTGCGACCTCATAAACCTTCTCGTAAAAACTTAAGGTTTCTGGTTTCATAAGTCTTTAATGATATTAATTAGCGTGACTACAGCTATAACAGCAGTGATGATACCGATACTAAAGTTCATGTTTTTTTGAGACTTTATACGTTTGCTTTTAATTTTTTCGAATAAAAACACATACACATAAAGCATTACAAAAGTACCAGTTGCTGCTCCTGCAACATAAGATGCAATACCAGTTTTATCAAAAGTTAACCATCCAAAACCTGCTAAAGTCAAACTCATATAAGCTTGGTAAGGTATTGGGAAAACGTTTAAAGCAGATAACAGCATACCATAGAAAAAACGACTGTGTTTACTGCGTCTGGTTTGTTCTATTTTGGGTTGTGGTTTCTTTTTAGCTAAAACAAAAAAGTAAATTGCGATTAACACAAAAAGTACAAAAGCAACACGTTGAAGTATTTTTATTATCTCTGGATGCTTACTTAAATACCTTGCAAATATTACTGCTATTAAGGTTTGAAAAATAACAACAATACAAACGCCAACAGAAAAAACCAAACCACGGTTATAGCCTTCTTTTAAGCTAATTTTTGCTGCTGTCATATTAAGCAAACCTGGTGGTATAACACCTACTAATGCAATAATTAGACTTAAGAAAAATGTAATTGTAAGGCCCAAAGGTTATTTTATTTTGAATCTAATATACGTAATTGGTTTGTTTTGTTCTAAATATTGACCTTCGTAAAAGGTTTGTATACTTGTAACTTCTTCTGGACTTCCTTCTTGTCTATACACATCGTTGTTAGAGTACAACACTTCATGCCCTTCTCCATGTAACAGACCTAAGGTGTAACCATGCATAAACTCAGAGTCGGTTTTTAGATTCATTACGCCATCTGGTTTTAGTACTTTTTTGTACCGTTTTAAAAACTCAGAATTGGTCATACGGTGTTTTGTACGCTTGTATTTTATTTGAGGATCTGGAAAAGTAATCCAAATTTCGTCTACTTCATTTTCTGCAAAAACGTATTCTATTAATTCTATTTGCGTACGGATAAATGCTGCGTTTGGTATATCTTCTTCTACTGCAGTTTTTGCGCCTCTCCAAAAACGCGCTCCTTTAATATCTATACCTATGAAATTTTTATTAGGATATTGTTTTGCTAAAGCGACAGTATACTCGCCTTTACCACATCCTAACTCTAAAACAATTGGGTTGTTGTTTTTAAATACTTGATCATTCCATTGTCCTTTGTATTGGTAAACCTCATCTACCAATTGACTTCTTGTTGGTTGAAATACATTATGAAATGTTTCGTTTTCTTTAAATCGTTTTAGTTTGTTTTTACTTCCCACTTGTTTTAACAATTTGTTATTTATGGCGTAAAATTAAGGAAATATACCTTAGTACTATTATACTTATCTTTGAAATTAGCTTTTTTGCGTTAAGGATGGAAGTGACATCCTTTTTTTGCTGCCATATATGGCAAAAAAAGATATAACGGACAGCCTGACCACTTGCACTGAGCGTAGTCGAAGTGTGTGGTAACGCCCAAATTTTTATAATGAAAAAACGAATTCTTGTTGCGCCTCTTAATTGGGGAATTGGTCATGCTACACGTTGCATACCTATTATTAATGCACTTATTGAACAAAATTTTGAACCCATTATCGCTACAGATGGCGCTGCTTTAGCATTGCTAAAAAAAGAATTTAAACAACTAATTTTTATAGAATTACCCGCGTACAACATTACTTATTCTAAGTCTAAATCTAGTTTTAAATGGCGATTGTTTAGGCAATTACCAAAAATTAAAAAAGCCATCTTAAAAGAACATTTGGCGATTAAAAAAATTGTGCACGAGTATGCTATTGAAGGTATTATCTCGGACAACAGAATGGGTGTTTATTGTTCTAAAATTCCGTCGGTTTTTATAACGCATCAACTTAATGTGTTAAGCGGAATGACCACAAAGTTAAGCACCTCTTTACATGATTATTATCTTAAAAAGTTTGATGAATGTTGGGTACCAGATTTTGAAAACACACCTAATTTAAGTGGTAAATTAGGACATGATTTTAACACAAAATTGTTGCCAATAAAATATATTGGCGCTTTAAGTAGACTTAAAAAAGAAGCAACAACTTCTGAATTTGACATCATGGTTTTACTCTCTGGTCCTGAGCCACAACGTGGATTATTAGAGCAAAAATTATTTAAAGAATTAGCAGACTATAAAGGCAACATCTTATTTGTAAAAGGTAAGATAGAAGGTGAACAGCATATTGAAAAAAAGCAGCAGTTTACTATTTATAATTTTATGACATCTGCAGATTTACAACAGGCATTAAATAGTAGTGATTTAGTTATTTCACGCTCTGGATATACTACTGTGATGGATTTAGCCAAATTAGGTAAAAAAGCCTTTTTTATACCAACACCTGGACAATTTGAACAAGAATATTTAGCTGAAAATTTACAAACCCAAGGTATAATACCTAGTTGCAATCAAAAAGAATTTTCTTTAAAACAGCTTGAGAGGCTTGATAATTTTACTGGATTTGATGCTTTAGATTGTAATACAGATTTTGAAAGTTTTTTTAAGCTTTTTCAAGCGTAAAAGAAAACTCGCTACCTACGTTTACTTCACTTTCTACATAGATTTTTTCGTCGTGAGCTTCTATAATATGTTTTACTATAGATAGACCTAAACCAGATCCGCCTTCTTTACGCGATCCGCTTTTGTCTACTCGATAAAAACGCTCAAAAAGTCTTGGCAAATGTTCTTTACCAATACCTTCTCCATTATCGGTTACTCTAACAATAACCTTGTTTTTTATTAGTTTTTCTATACTAATTTCTGTTGTTCCGTTTTGATGACCATATTTAATTGAGTTTACGACTAAGTTGGTTAACACTTGCTGGATACGCTCTTCATCTCCTTTTACTAGTATTGGTTGTTTGTAGTCCATATCAAACATTAGGCTAATTTTTTTCTTAGCAGCTTTCATTTCTAGTAAGTCAAAAACACTTTTTACTAGGTCTACAATATCAAAAGTGGTAACATTAAGTCGTAAATCTCCTACTTCTAATTTGGTAATCATATCTAGGTCTTTTACGATATATATTAATCGTTCTACACCTTTGTTGGCTCTTTCTAGATATTTTTCGGCTACGTTTTTATCTTTTAATGCGCCATCTAGTAATGTTTCTATGTAACCTTGTACTGTAAATAATGGTGTTTTAAGCTCGTGCGATACGTTACCCATAAACTCTTTACGGTATTCTTCTCTAACCTTTAAAGTTTCAATTTCTAACTTTTTGTCTTTAGCATATTTATCTATTTGCCTGGTTAGCGTAGCCATATCTGTAGTAATACTATGCCTTCTAAAACTGGTAGACTCTAACAAAGTTAGGTCTTTGTAAATTTTGTTTATTCTTTTATAAATAAACTTTTCTACTCTATATTGAATAATTAAAAAGGAAAATGAATATGTAAAAAAAGCAAAAAACAGTATGTGTAATATGTTTATTGTATAAAACAAATACAAAAAAACACTCATTAAGAGCGTTAAAAATACGGTGATTAAAAACGAAGTTTTTAATGCAAACTTGTATGTTTTTTTTAGTTTCAAATAAAAGTTATTCTACAAATTTATAGCCAACACCTTTTACGGTTTTAAAGCTATCGTCGCCAATTTTTTCTCTTAGTTTTCTTATGTGTACATCTATGGTACGTCCGCCAACTACGACTTCGTTACCCCAAACGCGATCTAAAATATTTTCTCTTTTAAAGACTTTACCTGGTTTTGATGCCAACAAAGATAAGAGTTCAAATTCTTTTCTTGGTAAAATAATCTCTTCGTTTCCTAAAATAATCTTGTATTCGTCTCTATTAATGGTAAGCTTACCAATTTTTATAACCGATTGGTTAGTATCTTCAGATTTTAATCGTCTTAAAAGTGCTTTTACTTTACTTATTAACACTTTTGGCTTAATTGGCTTAGTAATATAATCGTCTGCACCAGCATCAAAACCTGCTACTTGAGAGTAATCTTCTCCTCTTGCGGTTAAAAATGTAATAATTGTGCTGCTTAATTCTGGTACTTTTCTAATAGCTTCGCAAGCTTCAATACCATCCATTTCTGGCATCATCACATCTAATATAATAAGGTGTGGTTTTTCTTTTTTTGCTTTTTTAACAGCTTTTACACCGTTATCTGCAGTAATGACTTGGTAACCTTCTGCACTTAAATTATAGCCTACTATTTCAAGAATATCTGGCTCGTCGTCTACTAAAAGAATTTTGATATCTTTCTTATTCATCAGAATGACTTTGTGTTAAAATAATAACGTAAAGATAAAATTATTAAAATTAAATTATCTATTTAATCCATTGATAACAATTAAATAACATTAATTACAACTTATAACCTAACCTAAGTTTTTAGGTTTATGTAATTTACAATCTTTTGCTTACCAAGCAGTTAAAATACCATGTTATATAATTGTAAAAAATGTTATTAGCTTCTTAAATGTTCCTTCTATGCCAAAAATCTGTGTATATTTGTAACACACAATTTATAACAATTAATTATGAAAAAACTTTACTTTTTACTTTTAACGGTTTTAATGACTGCGACTTCTTTTGGTCAAGTCTTTATTACTGAAATTGCTGACCCTAACAACAACGCAGAAGCTAGATTTATTGAGCTTTATAACGCTGGACCTACTGATGTAGATTTTACAGAAGGTAACGGATGGCAGATTGACAAGTACACAAATGCTTCTGGCACAGTTTCAACTACCTTAGATTTAACAGGAACTATACCTGCTGGAGGTTTTTACGTTATTGGTTACGATAACACTCCTGGTACTTTCAACACTGTTTATGGATTTGCTGCAGATCAATTAGACGCGGTTAATAATGGTGTTGTAGGTAGTAATGGTGATGATGATTTAGCTTTAGTTGATGGTACAGATACAATTATTGACTTCTTCGGTGTTCCTGCTACTGATAATACAGGAACTTGTGCTGAATATGAAGATGGTAGAGCAGAACGTTCTCCTGCTGTAACTATGGGTAATGCTACTTTTGATGAGTCGGAATGGAATGTTTGGGCTGATAGTGCTGTTTCTGGCTGTACAAATCACACTTTACAAACTCAAGACGCACCTGCTTCTTTTGATCCAGGTTCTTGGATTGGAACAGCTACTGGTCCAGTTGTAACTATTGACTCTGACATTACAGGTTTAGACTACTTTGAAGGTAATGGTCCTTCTGCTGAACAAACTTTTTCTGTATCAGGTATTAACTTAACAGGAAACCTAGATGTTACAGCTCCTACAAATTTTGAAATATCTTCTACTTCTGGATCTGGATTTGGAAGTTCTGTTTCATTAACGCCTTCTGCTGGTTCTGTAGCTTCTACAACTCTTTATGTAAGATTAGTTAGCGGTTTATCTGCAAACACATATTCTGATGTTTTAACTGCATCTTCAACTGGTGCTACATCTGAAACTATTAATGTTTCTGGTGAAGTTTCACCTTCTACTCCTCAATTTAATGTATTAGGTACTCCTGGAGACATGAATTATGGATTAGGTAACGGTCCTTCTAATGAAGAATCTATATTTGTAGAAGGATTATTTTTAACAAATGACATTACAGTAACTGCTCCTACAAACTTTGAAGTATCATTAACTTCAGGTACTGGTTTTGGAGCTTCTGTTACCGTACCACAAGTTAGTGGAACAGTTGCTAACACAGAAGTTTTTGTAAGATTAGCTTCTGGATTAACTGAAGGTGCTTACAGTGGTAATATTACTGTATCTTCTTCTCCTGCTGCAGATCAAACTGTTGCTTTAACTGGTAATGTATTTGGTGCAGCTACAAACGCATTAGTTTTAGTTGGTGTTTATGACGGTCCTTTAACTGGAGGAACTCCTAAAGGAATCGAATTAATAGCTTTAGCAGATATCCCAGATTTAAGCGTATTTGGTATTAGTTCTATTACTAATGGTGCTGGTTCTTCTGCCGGTACAGTTGAATATAATTTCCCTGCAGATGCAGTTTCTGCTGGAGATAGAATTTTCTTAGCAACTGAGTCTACTGGTTTCAATTCATTCTTTGGAATGATGCCTACGTATACAAGTGGTGTTGTTGGAATTAATGGAGATGATGCAATTGAGTTATATGAAGGAACAACAATTATTGACACTTTTGGAGATGTAGATATGGATGGAACTGGAGAAGCATGGGATTATTTAGATGGTTGGGCATACAGAGTTAATGGTACTGGTCCTGATGGCGGTTTTGTTTTAGCAAACTGGACATTTAGTGGTGCTGATGCTTTAGATGGAGAAACAGATAATAGTACAGCTGCTACACCTTACCCAATAGCAACTTATACTAATCCTGCATTATCTAACGCTACATTTACACAAGCTAACTTTAGCATTTACCCTAACCCAACAAACAAAGGTTATGTAAACATCAAAACAACGTCTAACAGCGCTGTAAACGTAACAGTGTTTGACTTATTAGGTAAGAAAGTAATCACTAAAACATTAAGCAACAACAAATTAAATGTATCTAGCTTAAAGTCTGGTGTGTACTTATTAAACATAGAACAAAACGGAGCTTCTACGACTAAAAAATTAGTTATAGAGTAATCCTTATTTGATATAAATTTTAAAAGCGTTGCTATTGGCAACGCTTTTTTATTTTCTATACTTTTGTAATCCTATGATAAATACAAAAGACATCTTTAACATTACTACAGAAGAGGCGTTTAAAACACATGCTTTAAACGTGTTTAAATTTCAGTACGAAAATAATAACGTGTATCGTTCTTTTTGTGATTTATTGTACAAAAACCCAAGTGATGTTACAGCACTACATCAAATACCGTTCTTACCTATTCAGTTTTTTAAATCGCACGACGTTTTAAGCGCTAACACACCAACCGAAATTACTTTCTCTAGTAGTGGTACTACAGGACAAATAACAAGTAAACACCATGTTACCGATTTAAAGGTTTACGAAGACAGTTTTAAAAAAGGATTTGCGCATTTTTATGGTAATGTAGAAGATTATACCATCTTGGCGTTATTACCTAATTATTTAGAACGCGAAGGATCGTCTTTAGTCTATATGGTAGATCATTTAATTAAAGACTCTAAACAGCCTAAAAGCGGATTTTATTTAAATAATCTAGACGAATTAAAAGACACTTTACTTCAACTTGAAAATGAAGGTAAAAAAACACTACTAATTGGCGTGTCTTTTGCGCTTTTAGATTTGGTAGAGCGTTATCAATTCAACCTTAATAATACCATTATTATGGAAACTGGTGGTATGAAAGGTAAACGCAAAGAAATAATTAGAGAAGAGTTACACCAACTATTACAATCTGGTTTTGCTGTTGACCAAATACATAGCGAATATGGGATGACCGAACTTTTAAGTCAAGCGTATTCTAAAGGTAATGGTGTGTTTAACTGTCCACCTTGGATGAAAATTTTAACTCGTGATACCGAAGATGCCTTAACCGTTTTTGATACCAAAAAAACAGGAGGCATTAATGTTATAGATTTAGCTAATATAAACTCTTGTGCTTTTATTGCAACGCAAGACTTAGGCAAACCACTTGATAACGGTAGCTTTGAGGTTATTGGTCGTTTTGATAATAGTGATATTAGAGGTTGTAATCTAATGGTGTTGTAAGGACAAGTTACCACATACGACAAACTATAAACGAAAAAGAAAAATTACATTTAGTTGATTAGCTAATTTTTGAAAAAAAAGCCTGTTTTCAAAAATTTGAAAACAGGCTTTTAATTTTATTTACATTTTTTAAGTATAGTGTCAGGTATCTAGCGCAGTCGAGACCTTTTTTAATTTATTCAAAACTTCTCGACTTCGTTCTAAGCGACAATTAAACCATTTTTATAATAAAGGTCTTTTTCTTACCTCTATTAATAACAACATACTTATCGTTAATTAGATCTTTTGTCGTTATGGTATAATCTTCACCAACTTTGTCTTTATTAACAGCTACCGAGTTTTCTTTTAACGCACGACGTGCTTCGCCATTACTTGCTAAAAAGTTAGTCTCGGCAGACAATGCTGCAATCATATCTAAACCAGCGTCTATTTTATCTTTACTTACCTCAGCTTGTGGCACACCTTCAAAAACATCTAAAAATAAACTTTCGTTTAACTGTTTGATATCATTTTTAAAGTCTTTACTAAAAAGGATTTGAGATGCTTTTACTGCATTTTCATATTCCTCTTTACTGTGTACAAAGGTTGTAACTTCTTCTGCTAACTTTTTCTGTAAAGCTCTAAAACCAGGATTCTCTTTATGTTCTGCAATTAAAGTATCTATCGTGTCTTTATCTAAAAACGTAAAGATCTTAATGTACTTTTCTGCATCTTCATCTGTAGTATTTAACCAAAACTGGTAGAATTTATACACGCTAGTTTTATCGGCATCTAACCAAACGTTACCACCTTCACTTTTACCAAATTTAGATCCGTCTGCTTTTGTAATTAATGGGCAAGTCATAGCGTATGCTTTTGCGGTATCGTCACCAACATTCATACGTCTAACAAGTTCTGTTCCTGTAGTTATGTTTCCCCATTGATCACTTCCACCCATTTGTAATTTACAACCCATGGTTTTGTGTAAATGGTAAAAATCGTACCCTTGGATTAATTGGTAAGTAAACTCGGTAAAGCTCATACCAACGCTACCTTCTTCGCCACTAAAACGCTTTTTTACAGAGTCTTTTGCCATCATGTAGTTTACGGTAATACGCTTACCAACATCACGTGCAAAATCTATAAAACTAAAGTCTTTCATCCAATCGTAGTTATTAACTAAAACTGGTGCGTTTTTTTCTGTAGAGTTAAAATCTAAAAAGCGAGACAATACACTTTTAATACCAGCTACATTATGGTTTAGTGTTGCTTCGTCTAATAAGTTACGCTCGTCACTTTTACCAGAAGGATCACCAATCATACCTGTTGCTCCACCAACTAAAGCAATTGGTTTATGTCCTGCTTTTTCTAAATGCACTAACAAAATAATTGGCACTAAACTACCTATATGTAAAGAATCTGATGTTGGATCAAACCCTATATAAGCAGTAGTCATTTCTTTATCAAGTTGCTCTTCTGTTCCAGGCATGATGTCGTGTACCATACCTCTCCAACGTAATTCTTCTACAAGTGCGTTTGCCATCTTAAATTATTTTATTTAATGAAGCCACAAAGATAAAAATAGTGCCATAAAATCTGTACAATATCTTATATTTATTACTTTAGTAGCATGATTTTAGTCACAGGAGGAACGGGATTAGTTGGCGCACATTTGTTGTTTCATTTATTAAATGAAAACCAGCCAATACGTGCTATTTATAGAAATGAAAAAAAGTTTGATACCGTTAAACGTATTTTTGGCTATTACACCAACAATGCAGACGCTTTATTTGACACTATTGAATGGGTTAAAGCAGATCTAAACAATATCCCACAACTTACCGAAGCTTTTAAAGACATTACACACGTGTACCATTGCGCCGCATTTGTAAGTTTTGAACCTGATAAGTTTAATTTGTTGCAAAAGACAAATATAAAAGGCACCGCAAATATTGTTAACTTTTGTATTGATCATAAAGTTGAAAAACTATGTTACGTTAGCTCTATTGCTGCTTTAGGCGCTTCTTTAAACAATAAGGCTATTACTGAAGACACCGAATGGAATAAAGAAATTGATAACAGCGTTTATGCCATTACTAAATATGGTGCAGAACTTGAGGTTTGGCGCGGTACACAAGAAGGTTTGGATGCTGTAATTGTCAATCCTGGTGTTATTATTGGACCTGGTATTTGGCGCTATGGTAGTGGTAGTTTAATAAAAATGATTTACAACGGACTAAAATATTACACCACTGGATCTACTGGTTATGTTGATGTTAATGATGTTGTGAAAGCAATGATACAACTTGTAAAAAGCGATGTAAAAAACGAACGCTATATTCTAGTTTCTGAAAACTTATCTTTTAAAGATTTTTTTACCAAAACCGCTAATTATTTAGGTGTAAAACCACCACAAAAAGAAGCTAAACCTTGGTTGTTAAATATTGCTTGGCGTTTGGATTGGCTAAAACATAAATTAACTAAAAAACGTAGAGTCTTATCTAAGCAAACCGCAAATAGCGCAGTTACAACCACTATTTACAGTAATAATAAAATTAAAGACGCTATAGGTTTTGAGTTTTTACCAATGGATAAAAGTATAAAGACTACGACTAGTTTATTTAAAAACGATTTAAAGTAAAGTTTAAAACTTAATTAGTTTCTTTTTCAAGAAGATTTTGGTCTAGTTTTAACTCTGCTTTATTTAACTCTTTTTTCTCCTTTTCCTTTTTTTTCTTTTCTTTATTTTGAATGGCTTTATACTTATCTCTTAGCTTTGTAACACTGTCTTTTACTTTATCGTAAATTTTGTCATAGACTTTTATATCATGAGAATAGTAAGTGTTACTATTAACAAATTGCATACTATCTATGCCATGTTTTTTATAAATATACTCAACTGGTTTTATGCCATTATTTTCTAGTATACGCTTATTTATTCCTTTAGCAGAAGACATAATAGAAATCTCTACCAAAACATCAACCATTTTATCTTCAGAGAGTAAATCTTTTGGTTTTTCTGGTTTTTCTATATCATAACAAGACACAAACAGTGTCAAAACTAAAAGGTATAAAAGGCTACTGTGTTTCACTATAAATTATCTATCAAAAGTTAATCGTTTTGCATACTTGGTATCATAAAACTTGAAGTTTTTGTATGCTAAACCACCGTTTATAAACGTATGGGTAATCCTAGATTTAAAGGTAGTACCTTCAAACGGAGACCAACCACATTTATATAAAATATTCTCTTTTTTAACAGTCCAAGGGTTATTTAAGTTAACAATTACCAAATCTGCGTAATAGCCTTCTTTTATAAAACCTCGTTTTTCTACATCAAATAAGATTGCAGGATTGTGACAAAACTTTTCTACAATTTTCTCAATTGAAATATCACCTTCATGATGCATTTCTAACAAAGCAGGCAAAGCATGCTGTACTAATGGTCCACCAGATGGTGCTTTAGTGTAAACGTTAGATTTCTCTTCAAATGTATGAGGTGCATGGTCTGTTGCAATTACATCAATTTTATCGTCTAAAAGTGCTTTTAATAATTGATCACGATCTTTTTCTGTTTTTACAGCAGGATTCCATTTAATTAATGTTCCTTTTTCGTCATAATCTTTATCACTAAACCATAGGTGATGTATGCAAACTTCGGCAGTAATTTTTTTATCCTTTAATGGTATGCTATTATCAAACAGCTCGGTTTCTTTTCCTGTTGAAAGGTGAAACACGTGTAATCTTGCGCCTGTTTTCTTTGCTAATTCTATTGCTTTAGAAGACGATAAATAACACGCATCTTCACTTCTAATTATTGGATGAAAGTGTACAGGAATATCATCTCCGTAACGCTCTTTATAAATCTCTAAATTGGCTTTGATTGTAGCTTCGTCCTCACAATGTACAGATATTAAAAGGTCTGTACTTTTAAAGATTTTTTCTAAAACTTCTGGATTATCAACAAGCATATTTCCTGTTGATGATCCTAAAAATAATTTTAATCCTGCAACTTCTTTTTTATTGACTTTAAGGATTTCTTCTAAATTATCATTTGTACCACCAAACATAAACGAGTAGTTTGCCCAAGATGTTTTTTCTGCACGGTCAAATTTATCGTTTAAAGCTTCTATTGTTGTAGTTTGCGGGTTGGTGTTAGGCATTTCTATAAATGATGTAATACCACCAGCAATTGCAGCTCTAGACTCCGTTTCTATATTTGCTTTATGGGTTAAACCTGGTTCTCTAAAATGAACCTGGTCATCTATTGCACCTGGTAAAACATATTGTCCTTCTGCATCAAACACATTTACATCTGCAGATTTTGGACTTATAGATGGTGCTATTTTTGTAATAATTTCGCCTTCTATTAAAATGTCTCCGTTAACGATTTCTCCTTCGTTAACGATTTTTGCATTTTTTATTAAAGTGATTTTTTGATGCATAATGCTTTATTTCTTATTAAATATACTTTTTATTTTCATAGCAATCACTCCAAAAATGGCTTCGGATATGATGCTAGAACTTAATTTAGATTCGCCTTTTATTCGGTCTACAAAAATAACAGGTATTTCTACGATTTTAAAACGTTTTAAATAGGCTTTAAATTTCATTTCTATTTGAAATGCGTACCCTACAAATTTTATATCTTCTAAGTCTAGTGTCTCTAAAACTTGCCTTTTATAACATACAAAACCTGCTGTTGCGTCTTTTATACGCATTCCTGTTATAAATCTAACGTAAAATGATGCACCATAAGATAAGATTATACGACCTAATGGCCAATTTACAACATTTACACCTTTAACATATCTTGATCCTATTGCTATGTCTGCGCCATCTACATGGCATGCTTTATATAGTTTTTCTAAATCTTTTGGGTTGTGAGAAAAATCTGCATCCATTTCAAAAATGTAATTGTATTCTTTTTCTAAAGCCCAATAAAACCCATGTATGTAGGCTGTACCTAGTCCAGATTTTTCTTTTCTAACAGACAAAAACAACTTGTCTTGATAGTGTTTTTGAAGACGCTGTACTTTTTCTGCAGTTCCATCTGGAGAATTATCATCTACCACTAAAATATGGAACTCTTTTTTTAAATTGAAAACAGCTTTTATAATTGCTTCTATATTTTCAACTTCGTTGTACGTTGGTATAATGACAATCGCGTCTTGCATTAATTCTTTTAAAAATTTAGGCAAATGTACATTTTATAGG
>Ga0105235_100179_pt1 | contig 24651 bp, 24 predicted proteins | sample Virmet3819_2500_FD_90059 | JGI IMG/M metagenome (GOLD analysis project Ga0105235, IMG submission 90059) | Marine viral communities from the Southern Atlantic ocean transect to study dissolved organic matter and carbon cycling - metaG 3819_2500 | ecosystem: Environmental > Aquatic > Marine >... | reverse complement strand
TTAATTAGTTTATATTTAAAGATATTAAAATTATAAAGGAAACTTTAGCTTAAAACTACTCTTGTTTAGCGTGCAAAAGTCTAGTTAGTTTTATAGATAAATCGGTTAGTATGATTTTAGAGTTACCGTTACGTTCTATATGATAAATAGCATCTTGCAACTCATTAGAAATATCTAAAATATTGTTATTATGTACAAAAGGAGCAAATTTTGATAAGTCAAATTTTTCAGCTTTAGCTTCAAAAAACACTAAATCATCAGCACCGTAATTAAGCAATAAGGCTTGTCTAAAAAAATCTAAACAGAAGTTTAAAAATTGCTTTTGTGTCTCTCTACCAGTTTTTGCAATTTCTTCGCTCCAACCAATTAAATCGTGTATTGCAGCTTTGTTTCCTTTAGCTTTAAAAGCAGATCTAATCCAAAATATAAACCATTTTTCAAACTGAGTGTCTTCGCTATCATGATAGACTAAATCGCATGCTTTGTTATAATTACCTTCGGCTTGATGTGCAATTTTAGTAGCATCAGCCTCATTAATATCAAACTGTTTTATCAGTCCGTTTTTTATATCTTCTTCTGCTAATGGCGGAAAATGTATAATTTGGCAACGTGATCTAATGGTACTTATAATTTGCTCTTCGTCTTCGGCAATTAAAAAAAAAATAGTCTTATTTGGCGGTTCTTCAATTAACTTAAGAAGTTTGTTTGCTGCTTGCGTGTTAAGCTTTTCTGCCATCCAAATTAGCATAATTTTATAGCCACCTTCATAAGCTTTAAGGCTAAGAGATTTAACTATATCTTGGGCTTCATCTACACCAATTTGTCCTTGTTTATTATCTACACCTAAAAGTCTGTACCAGTCAAATAAATTACCATAAGGTTGTTGGGTTAGTAATTGCCTCCATTCTTCTAAAAAAGCACTACTAACAGGATGTTTTTTTACCTTATCTGTTGTAGTTACCGGGAAGGCAAAATGTAAATCTGGATGCGAAAAGTTTTTAAACTTTAAGTTGCAAACTTGGTTCTCACCATCATTTTCTGCGTTTGTATTTCCGCACAAAATGTACTGCGCATAGGCAATAGCCATAGGCAAAGTACCAGAACCTTCTGGTCCTACAAATAACTGTGCATGTGGTATACGACCATGGTCTGCACTAGTTGTAAGGTGTTTTTTTATATGTTGAAGTCCTAAAATATCACTAAAAAGCATAGAGCAAATATAGTTTTCTTCTAAAATAAAAGCGAATATCTTACAGTTTGATTTTAATAAATACGCTGTTTTGTATCACTCTAAATGTCTATATTTGAAAATTACTTAATCATTAAAATTAAATGAAATATCTATCTGTATTTTTTATTGCTTTTTTAAGTATAAATATATCAGTAGCTCAAGAAGTAAAAGTAGCTATAGATAGTACGCTTCCTGATGGTGTTTCTTTTAAGCCAGTTAATGAGTTTTACATCTTTGGAGATGCTACTGTTATTGGTAACAATCTTTTAAGTGAAGACACTAAACAACCATACAATAATAGACAAGAAGATAACGATAATATTAAAATGAAATATGTTGATGTTGATGATAATCCAGAAACGTTTTCTTCTAGTCAAGCTAAATTAACTTTACCAGATGATTTTAAAAAAATTGTGTATGCGGGTTTATATTGGACAGCTACTTACGCTTATGAAAAAGGAGTAAGAAAAACTGTAAATAATAACTTTATTTATAGCGGAAATGGAGAGCGATCTTCTGTAATAAATCAAATAAAACTTAAGCTTCCAAATCAAGAGTATCAAGACGTTACAGGAGATATTATCTATGACGGTTCTACTAATGTAGCGCATGCAATTAATTCGCCTTATGTGTGTTATGCAGATGTAACAAAATTACTTCAAAACACAGAAGATAAAGCAGGTAATTACACTGTTGCAAATGTTAAAGCTACAGAAGGATATTTATCTGGTGGTAGTGCAGCAGGTTGGATGCTTTATATTATTTATCAAACGCCAACAGACAACCCAAAATACATATCAACTTATAATGGTTTTGCACACGTTAATGATAAACCAATAGATATCGTATTTAAAAATTTTAAATCTATAGATTATGGCAATGTAAAGACATCTTTGGTTGTGTCTGCTTTAGAAGGAGATAATAATTTAGATTTAGACGAGTGTGCCATTTTAAAAGCAAATAGCAATCAATTTCAATCATTAAGTAATGGTGCAAGATACCAGCAAAACTTTTTTAATAGCACAATAACCAAGGACTCTATGGTTAATAGAGACCGTTATCCTAATAGCGAAAATACTTTAGGTTTTGATATTGCTCAATTACAAATCCCCAATTATAATAACTCAATAATCAGTAATGATATAAGTGAAACAACGATGAGGTTAAAAACAAAATCAGATCGTTTTTACTTATATTTTACTGCATTTCAAACAGAGATTGCACAAACATTTTTTGAAGATGTAGTACAAGAAACAACACCACTAATCAAAAAAGCTGAAGTAGAACCAGAAATTGTAAGATCTAACGCTTCTACTATAGCAAGTAAAGACCCTAAAGATACAAAAAGAGCGCCTTACGTATATTACAAAAAAGGATTAAGCTCTAGTGCTTTTAGATATTTAAAACGAAAAAAATCTACTGCAGTTGTTGGTATTGAAGGTGGTTATTACGTAATAACAAATACGTTTTTAGAAAAAGATAGAGCCAACAATTGGAAAAACAGTTTAATAAAAAAAGGCTTTGATGCAGATGTTTTTGTAAACTCAAAAAACAACTGGATTTATGTTTACGTCCTTAGAAGCGATACAGCAGAAAAAGCTTTTAAACTTATGGAAGAATTAAGAACAAATTATAGATATAGAGATGCTTGGGTTTTTAAAGCCAATCTCGATTAACAACAAAATTAAAAACTAATGAAAACGCTTAACGATTTCAATTTTAAAAACAAAAAAGCTTTAATCAGAGTAGATTTTAATGTGCCTTTAGATGCTAATTTTAAGGTTACAGATGCCACTCGTATACAAGCAGCTAAACCAACAATAATCAAAATACTTGAAGATGGTGGTAGTTGTGTTTTAATGTCTCATTTAGGTCGTCCTAAAGGTGTGCAAGAAGAATTTTCTCTTAAGCATATTGTATCTAAAGTAGAAGATATTATTGGTGTAGAAACTCAGTTTGTAAACAATTGTGTTGGAGAAGATGTAGAGCAAGCAGTAGCAAATCTAGAACCAGGAAAAATTTTAATTTTAGAAAATTTACGTTTTCATGAAGAAGAAACTAAAGGCGATAAAAATTTTGCAGAACAATTATCAAAATTAGGTGACATTTATGTAAATGATGCTTTTGGTACAGCGCATCGTGCACACGCATCTACAACTGTAGTTGCACAATTTTTTAAAGAAAACAAATGCTTTGGATACCTTTTAGAACAAGAGATTAAAAGTATAGAAAAAGTAATGAAAACTGGCGAAAAACCAGTTTTAGCAGTACTTGGTGGCGCAAAAGTGTCTTCTAAAATTACAATTATAGAAAACATTTTAGATAAAGTAGACCATTTAATTATTGGTGGTGGTATGTCTTTTACATTCGCCAAAGCTAATGGTGGAAAAGTAGGAGATTCTATTTGCGAAGACGATAAAATACCATTAGCATTAGATATACTAAAACAAGCAAAAGAGAAAAATGTACAAATACATTTACCTGTAGATGTTAAAGCAGCAGATAAGTTTGATAATAATGCAAGTACTCAAATTTGTGATATAAATAATATTCCAGATGGTTGGCAAGGTTTGGACGCAGGACCAAAATCTTTAGAGAAATTTAAGGATGTTGTATTAGAATCTAAAACCATTTTATGGAACGGACCTTTAGGTGTTTTTGAAATGGAAAACTTTGCTAACGGTACTATAGAATTAGGTAATTTTATTGCAGAAGCAACTAAAAACGGTGCATTTTCACTTGTTGGTGGTGGCGATTCTGTTGCTGCAGTAAAACAATTTGGTTTTGAAGATAAAGTAAGCTATGTAAGTACTGGCGGTGGTGCAATGTTAGAAAGTTTAGAAGGAAAAACTTTACCAGGTATCGCTGCTATCTTAGAATAAAATATAAATAATTAACGTTAAGCAATAAAAACGCTTTATATGTCTTTAAAAAAATCATTTTTAATAGTTTCAATTTTATCATTCTGTTGTAGCTGGTTATTGGCACAAGATTCCTTGCAAACCAATTCAACTAGGCTAAAACAAAACCAATTAATTTCTGGAGAAAGTTATGAGATAGACACAATTATTGATGGTCAGACGTATTATAAAAAGTCAATTAAAGCAATTTCTGCAGAAATTCCGGAACAACTTTTAGATGATGGATACGCTGCAGAAATTGATAAAAAATGGTTAGAAGAGCTGTATAGTACAACACTTTTTGATACCATTTACAGAGACGTTAAAGGGCTTAATTATAAAGCGGTTTACTATCCAGAATTAACCACAGACACACTAAAAGCAAGGCTTAAAAGATTAAATGCAAAAACACCTTTTAATGTAGAATATAATCCTGCGTTAGAAAGTGTGATAAAAATGTTCTTAAAGAACAGACATCAATCTTTTGAGCGTTTAATGGGATTAAGTAATTACTACTTCCCAATGTTTGAACGCGAATTTGACAATTATGATATTCCTTTAGAGATGAAATATCTTGCAATTGTCGAGTCTGCCTTAAAACCACGTGCTAAATCTCGTGTTGGTGCCACAGGATTATGGCAATTTATGTTTGCAACTGGTAAACAGTACGGTTTGGATGTAAGTAGTTATGTAGATGAACGTAGTGATCCAATAAAATCTACAGAATCTGCTGCAAAATACTTAGCAAAACTTTACGAATTATTTGGCGATTGGGACTTAGCATTAGCGGCTTACAACTCAGGACCAGGTAATGTAAGTAAAGCCATTAGACGTTCTGGTGGGTATCAAAATTATTGGAATATTCGTCCGCATCTTCCACGTGAAACAGCAGGATATGTTCCAGCTTTTTTAGCTACTATGTATATTTTTGAATATGCAGAAGAGCATGGTTTCATTCAGCATACACCAGAATTTAACTATATAGATACAGATACGATTCGCGTTAAGCAAATGATTACTTTGGATCAAGTATCAGAGTTTACAGGTGTTAAGATAGAAACGCTTCAGTTTTTAAATCCGTCGTATAAATTGGATATTATTCCGCATATCGAAGGAAAAAACTACACATTACGTCTACCAAGAAACATTATTGGTGCTTTTGTAAATAACGAAAATCAAATGTATGCATACGCTAAAGCGGAATTTGATAAGCGCGAAAAACCATTACCTCAGTTTTTTGAAGCTGATACAAAAACCAGATATCGAGTTAAACAAGGTGATTATTTAGGAAAAATTGCCCGAAAATATGGTGTGCGAGTTAGTCAAATTAAACAATGGAATGGCTTACGAAGTAATAATTTAAAAATTGGACAACGCTTAACAATTTACCCGCGTAATGGTGCAGTAATAAAGCAGTCAACAGCTTCAAATTCAAGTAGTTCAAACCTTAAAAACTATAAAGGAAAAACGTATACCGTTCAAAAAGGAGATAGTTTGTGGAGTATTTCTCAAAAATTTTCCGGAATTTCTGTTGAAAATATTAAAGATTGGAACGGTATTAGCGGTACTAATTTAAAACCAGGTATGACATTAAAATTGTCAAAAGGCTAAATTTCAATTTAAAAAACAGCGTTACAACATGAAAAAAATAATTTTATTGGTCATAGCAGCTACACTAACTATTGCGTGTAATGAGAAGAATAAAAAAGAACAAAGATACATCCAAGACTCTTCAGGTGTTTTAAATAACCTTTCGGTAGTTATAGATAATGATTTATGGAAAGGTAAAGTAGGAGACGCTGTTAGAGATGTAGTCACTACAAACGTTCCTGGATTACCGCAAAATGAGCCAATATTTGATGTAAATCAAATTCCACCTCAAGTTTTTAAAGATTTTGCTACAAAAAATAGAACCGTTTTAAGAGTTACCAAAGGAAAAGAAGCGGGTTTAAAAATTGCAAATAATGTATATGCAAAACCGCAGAAAGTGGTGTTTGTAACAGGACAAAACAACGACCAAATTATCGAAGTTTTAAAAGCTAATAAGGATAAAATAATTAGTGCTTTTAAAGCGCAAGAAGTAAAATGGCGCCAAGATCAAATTAAAAAATCGGTATTAAACACTGATGAAGTAGAGAAAAAATTAGGCGTAACGATTACTTTTCCTTCTATTTATAGATTTGCTAAAAAAGACGATAACTTTTTTTGGATAAGAAAAAACCTAAGCACAGGAACAAATAACGTTATGTTATATACTATTCCTTATGACTCTATCAATAAAGAAGGAGACATCATAGAGCAAGTTATTAAACATAGAGATAGTTTGGGTAAAAAGTACATACCAGGACCTTTAGACGACACTTATATGAAAACAGAAGAGGCGTACTCACCATTTTTATTCAATACAACTATTGATAATAAACCAACTTATGAGGTAAGAAGTACTTGGGATATAGAAGGTACTTTTAATGCAGGTCCTTTTGTAAATTATATGATAGAAGATAAGCCAAACAATAGATATATAGTTGCAGAAGGATTTACTTTTGCACCATCTGTAAACAAAAGAGACTTTGTTTTAGAACTTGAGGCGATTATAAAGTCGCTTAAAGTCAAATAAAAGTTAGATATAAAACACAAAAAAACCCAATGCTAATGCATTGGGTTTTTTATTATAAGATTGAGTGAAAATTACTTGTTTTCCTCTTTGTTTTCTTCTTTACTTGCGTCTTTAAACTCTTTAATTCCACTTCCTAGACCGCGCATTAATTCTGGTATTTTTTTACCTCCAAATAAAAGTAAAACTAAAACCACAATTATGGCAACTTGCCAAGGTCCTACCATACCTAAAAATATACTATTAGAAATCATAACTTTTTAATTTAGGCTACAAAGTTAATAATTAAACTTTAATAATAACGTTTTAATGCTAACTTTAGCATTTACTAAAAGCCCTTAACGTAATATTTTAATTACTTTTGTTTTTTACTATGGCAAAAAGCGAAAAAAAATCAAAAAAAATAAAGAAGAAACTACTGCATAAGTATCGTTTAGTCATTTTAAATGAAGATACTTTTGAAGAGCGTTTATCTTTAAACTTAAATCGATTAAATGTATTTGTTTTAGGTACATTATCGGCTATATTTTTAATCACTTTTACCACAATTTTAATAGCCTTTACACCATTAAAAGAATACATACCTGGTTATTCTTCAACATCTTTAAAAAAGAAAGCTATAGCGCTAAGTTTTAAAACAGATTCCTTACAACGCGTTATAGATTTCAATGAAAAATATTTTGCTTCCATAAAACAAGTTTTACAAGGAGAAGTTAGTGTAGCAGATTTTGATAAAGATTCTATTATTCAAGCAGTAAAGCAAGAAGTTAGTGAGGTAGATTTATCACCAATAAAAGAAGACTCTTTATTAAGAGAAAAAGTAGATAAAGAAGATAAATATAGCTTATTTGAAACAGCAACATCAAAAGCTAATTTTGTGCTTTTTCCACCAGTTAGTGGAACTATTAGTGAGTCTTATGATGTAAAAAGTAAACATTATGCAGTAGATATTGTTGTTGAAGAAAACACTCCAATAAAAGCAACTGCAGACGGAACGGTTATTTTTGCAGAATGGACTGCACAAACAGGTTATGTAATTTTAATAGAACATAGCTCAGGATTAATTTCTGTATACAAACACAATGCGTCATTAACCAAATCTCAAGGCGATTTAGTTAAAGCAGGAGAAGTTATTGCAACAGCAGGAAATACAGGTGAATTAACCACAGGTCCACATCTTCATTTTGAACTTTGGAGCGACGGTTACCCTGTAAACCCAACTAATTTTATAGATTTTAAGTAATGCCTTCATTTAAATCCATATTAGCAAAACCATTTGCAAAACGTATTTACAAGAAAGTTCAAAAATGGGCAAATAATCCCATAGAAACTCAAGAAAAAGTCTTCAAAAACCTTATTACAGAAGCAACCGAAACCGCATTTGGTAAAGACCACGATTTTATAAGTATCAACACTTACGAAGACTTTGTAAAACGTGTTCCAATTAGAGATTACGAAGATTTAAAACCCTATGTAGATCGTGTTGTTGATGGTGAAGAAGATGTACTTTGGAAAGGTAAGCCTCTATACTTTGCAAAAACATCTGGTACAACATCCGGCGCAAAATACATTCCGCTTACCAAAGATAGTATGCCTACACACGTAAATGCTGCAAGAAATGCCATTTTAATGTACATACACGAAACTGGTAATGCAGATTTTGTTAACGGAAAAATGATTTTCTTACAAGGTAGTCCAGTACTTCAAGAAAAAAACGGAGTACAATTAGGTAGATTATCAGGTATTGTAGCACATTATGTTCCAAAATACCTTCAAAAAAATCGTATGCCATCTTGGGAAACTAACTGTATTGAAGACTGGGAAACCAAAGTAGACGCTATTGTAGAAGAAACATTGCCAGAAAACATGACAGTAATATCAGGTATTCCGTCATGGGTACAAATGTATTTTGAAAAACTGCAGCAAAAGACCGGCAAAAAGGTTGGGGATGTGTTTAAAAATTTCAATCTATTCATTTTTGGTGGTGTTAATTACGAACCGTATCGCGCTAAATTTGAAAATCTAATAGGAAGAAAAGTAGATAGTATAGAATTATATCCTGCAAGCGAAGGTTTTTTTGCATTTCAAGATAAACAAGATGAAAAAGGTATGCTGCTACAATTAGACTCAGGTATGTTTTATGAGTTTGTAAAAGCAGACGATTTTTTCAACGAAAACCCTAAACGCATCACTTTAAAAGATGTTGAGGTTGGTATAAATTACGTTATGATTATATCGACAACAGCAGGACTTTGGGCGTATAACATTGGCGATACCATTCAATTTACAAACACAAAGCCTTACAGAGTCATTGTTTCTGGAAGGATTAAACATTTCATATCTGCATTTGGAGAACATGTTATTGGCAAAGAAGTAGAACAAGCAATGAAAGAAGCAACAACAAATACTTCAATTAGAATAAATGAATTTACTGTAGCACCGCAAATAAATCCAGATTCAGGATTACCGTATCACGAATGGTTTATAGAATTTGAAAATGAACCAGACAATCTTTCCGCTTTAGCGCAAAAATTAGATGCTTCCTTGCAAAAGCAAAACAGTTATTATTTTGATTTAATTGAAGGAAAAGTACTTCAACCATTAAAAATTACAAAAATTGAAAAAAATGGATTTCAAAACTACATGAAATCTATAGGTAAATTAGGTGGACAAAATAAAATGCCAAGACTGTCTAATGATAGAAAGATAGCTGAAGCCCTAAAAGCATTCTTATTGGTTAAATAATATTATATTTGCCTCAACAAAACTAGATAATGAGTATAAAAAAACCACATGAAAGAACTAGAGCTCAAGAAAGCTCAAATGCAATTGAACGTATGTATATTACCATGCGACATTTGTTTAATCGTGGGTTTTATAAGCCAATGGGTGTTTCTGGAGAAACATTAAGAGAAGCATTATTGGTTTTACGACCAGAAATTTATGGTTCTATATCAGAAGAAAAAGCAGAATTAGAAGGCTTGCTTTATGTTATAGACCGTTTACCATACGGTATAGAACAATGCCGATTTATCAATTTAACAAGCGACGAAGGTTATAAGGACTCACATTTTGAGGTCATAATACCTCCTAAAAGACGTCGTAACTGTTATCGTATTGATGATGAGCAAATGAATATTGAAATAACAAGAGGAAGATCAGAAATATACGATATATTAACCCATCTAACCTTTTTGTTTGTAGAGTCTCATAAAATAAGTAAGCGTGTTCTTATTAATGAAAACGGAGCAACAACAAGAGATTGGCAAAAGTTAGAACAAGCAGTCTTAAAGACAAAAAAGCTTACCCAAAAAGAACGAGAAATAGCAATAACACACACTGCTAATATACTAGGAAGAACGTTTAAAGAACTTACTAAGGTTTACAACGCTTTTGCTTTACCAAATAAACCAGAACGTCTATTAGAAATAGTCTATTGGCTAGGTAATCTTGCAATAGACGAAGTTGTTCATAACAATAAAAGAACAGTTACTTTTAGTCCTGTATTAAGAGAACGATTAGGGCACCATTTACATGGCGAAATTTGGTCAAATAGAATTAAAGAAACACTTCAAAAGCATGAGCTTTTAGAAAGACCAATTCATATAATTAGTGCTAATTTACACAGTGTTATGAATACACTTTTTGCACCAATTGCATTAAAATCAGAAACTTCTAAAAACGATATATTTAAAGTTTACGAAAGTTTAAGTCAAAGTAACAATACATCGCTTCGCAATAAAGTAAAGCAAAAGGCGTTACAGCAAGGAATGATTTTTATAGAAGATGAATCAGGTACAAACATAGATGTACAAATTTTTGATACTTCAAAAATAGATCTTTCTAAAACAGATTTAAATTTGCCTAAACCTTCTAAAGACAAGGAAGCACCAGTTTTATTTGTAATGGATTATGCGTTTGGTGAGCAAGCATACGAAACCATTGACGAGTTTTTAAAACCATATGCTAACGAAGAAGAAAAAGTATTTTTAAATATTGAATCTGTATCAATAATGGGTAAAGCAGGAATATTAGAAGGAGGAAAAGGAGATATTATGATACCTTCTGCTCATATTTTTGAAGGTACAGCAGATAACTATCCTTTTACAAATGAATTATCTAAAGCAGATTTAGAAGGACAAGGTGTAGATGTTTATGAAGGCTCTATGATAACTGTTTTAGGAACATCACTTCAAAATAAAGACATACTTAAATTCTTTTTTAACTCAACATGGAATGTTATTGGGTTAGAAATGGAAGGTGCGCATTATCAAAAAGCTATACAAGCAGCATCTAAAGTAAGACGAAGTATTAATCCAGATGTAAAAGTAAGATACGCTTATTACGCAAGTGATAATCCGTTAGAAACAGGAAGTACGTTAGCATCAGGAGGTTTAGGTACTTCTGGAGTAAAACCAACATATTTAATAACACGTAAAATATTACAACAAATATTTGCTTAAAAGCTATGAGTAAAGAATTACCAAATAATCAAAAACAAAACGAAGAAGTAGACTTAATTGTTTTTTTTAATCTAATTGGAAATGCTATTAGTAAAGTTTTAGATTTCTTTAAAGGCATTCTTAAAACTATTTTCTCCTCAATTATTTATGCCTTAAAAACACTTTTTAAAAGTTGGAAAATAGTTTTAGGTATATTAATTATTTCTTTCATTTTGGGCTTTGCAATCGAAAAGTCTAAACCAACTGTTTATAGTACAGAAATGTTAGTAGAACCTTACTTTAATTCTAAATATCAATTAGTAACTAATATTAATTACTTTAATGCATTAATTAAAAACAAAGAAAAGGAAACTCTAAAGCGTATTTTTGAAGTTGATGAAGAAGTTATTAACTCTATAGAAGGTTTTGAAATTGAGCCAGGACCAGAGTCTGAAAATGATAGACTATTACAATATGAAGAGTTTATTAATCAGTTAGACTCTGTGAGAGCACAAGAGTATTCTTATGAAGAGTTCATAGAAAACAGAAGTGTTTATGCAGGAAGATATTTTTTAATAAAAGCATACGCATACAAATCTGATGTTTTCAAAGATTTAGAAGGAGGTATTTTAGAATCTTTTACTAACGATTATACTAGTAAAGAAATGAAAAGAAGAGATACTTTAATTGAAATTCAGAAGCAAAACCTTTATGATCAATTAAAGCAAGTAGATTCTTTAAAACAATTTTATATAGATGTTGTTAGATCTGAAGCCGATAACAAAAAACAAAATGTTAGACTTGGCGAGTTTTCAATTACTTCTAATGAAAGCTCTAAAACTAGAGAATTTGATTTATTAAAAGAAGAACAGAGTATAAGAAACGAAATAAAAAAATTAGAAGAAGAAAAAATAGAGCAAGATGTTATATTTGAAGTCATATCAAGTTTTCAAAGAGTTGGAAATGCGTCTTCTAGTTGGTTAGAAAAATATTCTATTATATTCCCAGTTTTAGCATTTATACTGCTAATCATTTTCTTTATAGCTAAAAAAATTATAACATTTACTTTAAATTATGAAGAATAAATCTATTCTTATTACTGGAGGAGCGGGATTTATAGGTTCAAATTTTGTCCCTTATTTTATAGAAGCTAATCCCAACACTAAGGTTGTTAATATAGATAAACTGACCTATGCAGGAGAACTTTCTAATTTACAAGAAGTTGTAAATAACCCTAATTACACATTTGTAGAAGGTGATATTTGTGACCGAAACTTGATAGAATCTTTATTTAATAAATATCAATTTGATGGTGTTATACATTTTGCAGCAGAGTCACACGTAGATAATTCAATAAAAAACCCAGGTGCTTTTATAGATACAAATATAACAGGTACTTTTAACTTAATAGATGTTGCAAAATCCTATTGGATGGATGCGCCATTTACATTTAAAGCAGGTTGTGAAAACAATAGGTTTCACCACATATCTACAGATGAGGTTTATGGTACCTTAGGCGAGATTGGTTTATTTACAGAAAACACACCTTACGCGCCAAATAGTCCGTATAGTGCGTCAAAAGCGTCTTCAGATTTTATTGTTAGAAGTTACTTTCATACGTATGGAATGAATGTAGTAACCACAAACTGCTCTAACAATTACGGTCCAAAACAGCATGATGAGAAGCTTATACCAACCATTATCAGAAAAGCTCTTTCAGGAGAAAACATTCCTATTTATGGTGATGGAAAAAATATTAGAGATTGGTTATATGTATTAGATCACTGTAAAGGTATAGACCTAGTTTTTAATATGGGAAAAGCTGGAGAAACTTACAATATTGGAGGAAGAAATGAAAGGAATAACCTTTACATTGTAGATACAATCTGTTCTATTTTAGATGAAATAAAACCTGCAGACAAATCGTATAAAGATCAAATTACTTTTGTAACAGACAGACCAGGTCATGATTTTAGATACGCAATAGATGCTTCAAAAATTGAAAATGAATTAGGGTGGAAAGCAGACGAAAACTTTGAAACAGGTATTAAAAAAACTATAGATTGGTACCTCAAAAAATATACTGATTAATGAAAGGAATAATTTTAGCAGGCGGATCAGGAACAAGGCTTCACCCATTAACAAAAGTTTTAAGTAAGCAGTTAATGCCTATTTATGACAAACCAATGATTTATTATCCGCTATCAACATTAATGCAAGCGGGAATAAGTGAAATTTTAATCATATCAACACCAGAACATCTTCCTCTTTTTAAACAGCTTTTAGGAGATGGATCAAATTTAGGCTGTACTTTTCAATATGCAGTGCAAGATGCACCAAACGGTCTGGCAGAAGCATTTATTATAGGAGAAGAATTTATAGGAGAAGATAAAGTAGCACTAATTTTAGGAGATAATATTTTTTACGGAACTGGACTTGCAGACCTGTTAAAAGCAAATAATAATCCAGATGGAGGTATTGTTTACGCTTATCACGTTACAGATCCAGAACGTTATGGCGTAGTTAATTTTGATAAAGAAGGTAAAGCACTTTCTATTGAAGAAAAGCCAGAAAACCCAAAGTCAAATTACGCGGTTCCTGGAATATATTTCTATGATAATGAGGTAGTAAATATTGCTAAAAATATAAAACCAAGTCATAGAGGCGAATTAGAAATTACCGATGTTAATAAAGCTTATTTAGAACAAGGAAAGCTACAAGTAAGTATACTAGATAAAGGTACAGCTTGGTTAGATACAGGTACTTTTAAATCTTTAATGCAAGCTTCTCAATTTGTTCAAGTTATTGAAGAAAGACAAGGATTAAAAATAGGCGCCATAGAAGAAGCTGCTTACACTAGCGGTTTTATCTCTAAACAACAACTAATAGACCTTGCAACACCACTTTTAAAGAGCGGCTATGGTAAACACTTAATTAGCTTAGTAAAAGAAGAATAATGGTTGCATTAGAAACAAAATTAAAAGACTGTTACATTTTAGAACCAACTGTTTTTGGTGATTCAAGAGGTTATTTTTTTGAAAGTTACAACAAGCAAACTTTTGATAACTTAATTAAGCAAAACGTTAACTTTGTTCAAGATAACGAGTCATTTTCTTCTCGTGGAGTTTTAAGAGGATTACACAGTCAAAAAGGTGAGTTTGCTCAAGCTAAATTAGTAAGAGTAACACAAGGCGAAGTACTAGATGTAGCTGTAGATTTTAGAAAAGATTCACCCACATATTTACAACACGTATCAGTAAAATTATCTTCAGAAAACAAGAAGCAACTATTTGTTCCAAGAGGTTTTTTACATGGTTTCGTGGTTTTAAGTGAAACAGCAGTTTTTAACTATAAATGTGACAATTTATACAACAAAGAAGCAGAAGAAGGAATTATCTATAATGACTCAGATTTAAACATAGATTGGTTGCTAAATGAAGATGAGTTGTTAATATCAGAAAAAGACAAAATACTGCCAACAATAAAGCAATTTTCTCAATGATAAAAGTTTTAGTAACAGGAGGAAAAGGGCAATTAGCTCAATGTATACAATCAATATCTAACGATTATCCTTCGTTAGATTTTGTGTTTTTAGGAAGTAATGATTTAGATATTTCTAATATAAATGAAGTAGAAGATTATTTCGGTAAAAACAATTTTGATTATTGTATTAATTGCGCTGCTTATACAGCAGTAGATAAAGCTGAAGAAGAGCAAGAATTAGCAAAAAAAGTTAATGTTACAGGCGCTAAAAACCTAGCAATAACTTGTAAAAATAAAGACGTAGTACTAATACATATTTCTACAGATTTTGTTTTTGATGGAACAGCAAAATTACCTTACATCGAAGAAGACACTACAAATCCAATATCTGTATATGGACAAACAAAACGAGAAGGAGAATTAGAAATTACGTCAAATCTACCACAATATTTCATTATTCGTACTTCATGGTTATATTCTGAGTTCGCAGGTAATTTTGTAAAAACCATGTTGAGGCTATCTAAAGAAAGAGAAGAATTAAGTGTTGTTGATGATCAAATAGGTTGCCCTACCTATGCAAAAGATTTAGCTGAAGTTATTTTAAAAATCATAGACAGTCAATCTAAACAGTTTGGAATATATCATTATTCAAACCAAGGAGAAATCACTTGGTATGATTTTGCAAAAGAAATATTTAAGCAATCAAAAACAGAGATTAATCTGTATAAAACCGACTCAAAAACATTTAAAACACTTGCAAAACGACCAAAGTATAGTGTATTAAATACTAGTAAAATACATTCTCTTCTAAATTTAGAACCAATACAATGGGAGAAAAGTTTAGAGAAGTGTTTAAAAGAAATTATTTTTGATTAAAACATTTGTTAAATGGAATTTAAAATAGCTGTAATAGGTTTAGGTTATGTTGGTTTGCCACTAGCTGTAGAGTTTTCAAAAAAGCATAATGTTATTGGTTTTGATATAAATAAGACTAGAGTATCTGAGCTAAATAAAGGTATAGATGAGACTTTGGAAGTAACAGAAGAAGACCTGAAATCTGTATTGAATAAAGAAAAAATAGGTTTAAAAATAACCGATAATAAAGAAGATTTAGCTAACTGTAATATATACATAGTTACCGTTCCAACTCCTGTAGACATTAACAATAGACCATTATTAACACCATTAATAAAGTCTTCGCAAACCATTGGAGAATATTTAAAAAAAGATGACATTGTAATTTATGAGTCTACAGTGTATCCTGGTGTTACCGAAGATGTTTGTGCTCCTATTTTAGAAGAAGTTAGCGGACTTACTTTTAATAAAGATTTTACATGTGGATATTCACCGGAAAGAATTAATCCAGGCGATAAAAAACATACTATTACAAAGATTAAAAAAGTCACTTCTGGTTCGACTCCAAAAACAGCAGAAATTGTAAATAATTTATACGCTTCTATTATTACGGCAGGAACACATTTAGCACCTTCTATAAAAACTGCAGAAGCTGCAAAAGTTATTGAAAATGCACAAAGAGATATAAATATTGCTTTTGTAAATGAGCTTGCTAAAATCTTTAATAAATTAGACATAGATACACAAGCTGTACTAGAAGCAGCCTCTACAAAGTGGAATTTTCTTCCTTTTAAACCAGGCTTGGTTGGTGGGCACTGTATAGGTGTAGATCCTTATTATTTAGCTCAAAAAGCACAAGAAGTTGGTTACCATCCAGAGATAATTTTGGCAGGAAGACGTCTTAATGATTCTATGGGAGAATTTGTAGCGTCAGATTTTGTAAAACTTATGCTTAACAAAGGAAAAGAGGTTAAAAACGCGAAAGTTTTAATGTTAGGAATAACATTTAAAGAAAACTGTCCTGATATAAGAAATACAAAAGCAATAGATGTATATAAAAGCTTAAAATCGTATAATATTGACGTTGATGTTTATGATCCTTGGGCAGATACAAAAGAAGTTGAAGAAGAATATTCTATTAGTTTGGTTTCTGATATTACACATAAGTACGATGGTGTCATTCACGTAGTATCGCATAATGAGTTTAACAAGTTAGATTTAGCAAAATTTAAAAAGGAAAAAGCTGTGATTTATGATGTAAAAGGAACATTAAATGTTTCTATAATTGATAAACGCCTATAATTATGTACAACACTAAGTTTCATAATAAAGAATTAAAAAACCTAACCTTTTTAGTCACAGGTGGCGCAGGTTTTATTGGCTCAAATTTAGTTGAATATTTACTAAAAAATCAGGCGAAAAGAGTTGTTATTTTAGATAATCTTGCAACAGGAAAACTTTCTAACATTAGCGATTTTATCAAACAACCTAATTGCGAGTTTATAGAAGGAGATATAAGAGATTTAGATACTTGTAAACAAGCAATGCAAGATGTAGATTACGTCTTACATCAAGCAGCTTTAGGTTCTGTACCACGATCAATTAATGATCCAATAACTTCTAACGAAGTCAACATTTCTGGTTTTTTAAACACGTTAGTTGCTGCTAAAGACTCTTCAACAGTAAAACGAATGGTGTACGCCGCTTCGTCTAGTACATACGGCGATAGTAAACAATTACCAAAGGTAGAAGACAATATAGGCAAACCATTATCACCTTATGCAGTTACTAAATACGTTAATGAACTGTATGCAGATGTTTTTTACAAAACTTATGGTTTAGAAACTATTGGCTTAAGATATTTCAATGTTTTTGGGCAAAGACAAGATCCAAACGGAGCTTACGCTGCAGTAATCCCAAAATTTATCGGTCGTTTTTTAAATAATGAAGAGGTTATTATCAACGGGGACGGAAAACACTCAAGAGATTTTACATACATAGAAAATGTAGTTCAAGCCAATATAAAAGCAGCTTTAACAGATAACCCAAACGCAGTTAATCAAGTATATAATGTTGCTTTTGGAGATAACACTAATTTAAATGAATTGGTTGAAGCCATTAAAAACGGACTTTCAGCGTTAAACATTTCAACGTCCTCCAAAGTAACTAACGGACCAGAAAGACAAGGCGATGTAAAGCACTCTTTAGCAGACATATCAAAAGCTAAAACAAATTTTGATTACAATCCTGAGTTCTCATTTTCTGAAGGAATAGAACACACGATAAAATATTATATAGATAATAATGAAAGCATTTAGCATTTCAAAAAACTTAGAAACAGCAATAAAAGCTTCATTACATGCCGGAAAGGAAATAATGAAGGTTTATAATTCTGAAATTGAAGTAGAATACAAAGACGATAAATCGCCTTTAACGGAAGCAGATAAAAGAGCAAACGATATAATCAATTCGTTTTTAATTCCCACAGAAATTCCAATTATTTCAGAAGAAAATAAACAAACAGATTATAACGAAAGAAAACACTGGAATCAATGCTGGATTGTAGATCCTGTAGATGGTACCAAAGAGTTTATAAAAAGAAATGGTGAGTTTACTGTAAACATAGCATTATCCGAAGATGGTATTCCAAAATTAGGAGTCATTTATGTACCTGCAATTAAAACCATTTATGTTGCAGATGTAGAAAGAAAACAAGCTTTTAAAGCAGAATTAAATACTCATGATGTTTCAATAGATGAAGTTTTAAGTTCAGCAACTCAACTGACACCAAAACAAGATGATTCATCACTAGTTGAAGTTGTTGGAAGTCGTTCTCATATGAGTCAAGAAACACTTGACTATGTACAAGATTTAAAACAACAAGGTAAAGAGGTACACATAGTATCAAAAGGAAGTTCTTTAAAATTCTGTTTAGTTGCAGAAGGTAAAGCAGATGTTTACCCACGTTTTGCACCAACAATGGAATGGGATACCGCTGCAGGACAAGCTATCTGTAATGCTGTTGGTATTTCTGTAATTTCAAAAGAAACCAATAAACCACTACTTTATAACAAAGAAGATTTATTAAACCCTTGGTTTGTAGTGTCTAAATAAAATGAAAGATAGCTCATATAAAAGGCACCTTGCCAAAACCATTACATGGCGTATTGTTGGTACAATAGATACAATTGTGCTTTCATGCATCATATCTGGTAATCCATTTACAGGATTAAAAATTGGATTTTCAGAAGTGATTACAAAAATGGTTTTGTATTATCTACATGAAAGAACATGGTTTAAAATTAACCTATCAAAAGACGGTAAAATACTAGAAAGTAGAAAAAGACACATTGCAAAAACATTAACATGGCGCTTTATAGGGACATTAGACACAATAATCTTAGCGTGGATTATATCAGGTGACCCATTAACAGGTCTTAAAATAGGTTTTGCAGAAGTAATTACAAAAATGCTATTATACTATTTACATGAAAGAACGTGGTATAAAATAAATTATGGATTAGATGAAAGAAGGAAATAAACTGGATATCAGTAAAAATATTATACAACACGATTATCAAGTAAGTCGTGAAGACAGAAAGTCTAAAAATAATCACAATTCCTTTTTGATTTGGTTTACAGGTCTATCAGGATCTGGAAAATCGACAATTGCAAACCTTGTAGAACAGCAACTTTTTGAAAAAGGAATAAAAACCTACACACTTGATGGTGATAATATTAGAAAAGGAATCAATAATGATTTAACATTTTCACCTGAAGATAGAACTGAAAACATAAGAAGAATAGCCGAGATCTCTAACTTAATGATTGATGCAGGTTTAGTTGTCTTAGCTGCATTTGTTTCACCTTATAAAAAAGATAGAGAAAACGTCAAGAATATCGTTAAAAACAGTAATTTTGTCGAGGTTTTTATCAATACTAGTGTAGAAGAATGTGAACGTAGAGACGTAAAAGGCTTGTACAAAAAAGCACGTGCAGGAGAGATAAAAAACATGACAGGTATATCGGCGCCATACGAAGCACCAGAACAACCTGATATAGAAATAAAAACAGAAGAAGTATCTGTAAAAGAGGCGGTTAATAAAATTATTGACCACATAACACCAAAATTAAAACTGGACAATGAGTAAGTATTACTTAAACTATTTAGATGAATTAGAAAGTGAAGCAATATTTGTATTGCGAGAAGTTTGGGCACAGTTTGAAAATCCAGTCATTCTTTTCTCTGGTGGTAAAGATTCAATAGTCGTTACACATTTAGCTAGAAAAGCATTTTACCCAAGCAAAATACCATTTTCTTTAATGCATGTAGATACAGGACATAATTTCCCTGAAACTATTCAATTTAGAGATAATTTAATTAAAGAATTAGGTGCTAATTTAATAGTTGGATCTGTACAAGAATCTATTGACCAAGGTAGAGTTGCTGAAGAAAAAGGAAAAAATGCAACTCGTAACGCACTACAAATTACAACACTTTTAGATGCTATTGAAGCTAATAAAATAGATTGTGCAATAGGAGGAGGAAGACGTGATGAAGAAAAAGCGAGAGCTAAAGAACGTTTTTTCTCACATCGAGACGATTTTGGACAATGGGATCCAAAAAACCAACGACCAGAACTATGGAACATCTTTAACGGAAAGCATTTTGAAGGCGAGCACTTTAGAGCATTCCCAATAAGTAACTGGACAGAAATGGATGTGTGGAATTATATTAAAAGAGAAAACATCTCAATTCCATCACTATACTTTGCTCACGAAAGAGAAGTGGTTTGGAGAAGTAACTCATGGATACCAAAATCTGAATTTTTAATTTTAGATGAAGGTGAAGAAGTCGTAACAAAAAAAATACGTTTTAGAACGTTAGGAGACATTACCATTACAGGAGGAATAGAATCTGACGCAGATACTGTAGAGAAGATAGCTACAGAAGTAGCAGCAATGAGACAAACCGAAAGAGGAAACAGAAGTGACGATAAGCGCTCAGAATCTGCAATGGAAGATAGAAAAAGAGAAGGATATTTTTAGAGTTGAGGCAATAGGAGATAGGCTATAAGCTTTAGGCGATAGGCTTTATGCGAAAAATAAATATTTAAATTTGAGAGATTTTAAAAAATATGAAGTGTGGCGATTAAGTCATAAGCTTACCTTAGAAGTTTATGACCTAACAAAATCATTTCCAACAAACGAAAAATATCAAATCATTTCTCAAATGCAAAGAGCAGCATATAGTTTACCTTCAAATTTTAGTGAAGGTTGTGGCAGGAAGTCAGATAAAGAGTTTTCACGATTTATCCAGATTTGCTTAGGATCAGCACACGAATTAGAATATTTTTTCATTTTATCAAAAGATTTAAACTATATATCAGAAGAAGTTTCGGATGAAATGAGTCAAAAAATAAATATCATAAAACGAAAACTATTTACTTTAGACAAACGGCTTAAAGCTTAGTACCTAAAGCCTAAAGCATAAATTATGTTAGACAATAATCAATTATTAAGATTTACAACAGCAGGAAGTGTAGACGACGGAAAAAGCACACTAATTGGCCGATTACTTTACGATTCTAAATCTATTTTTGAAGATCAATTAGAAGCCATAGAAAGTACAAGTAAGAAAAAAGGACATGATGGTGTAGACTTAGCGTTATTTACAGATGGATTAAGAGATGAAAGAGAGCAAGGGATTACCATAGATGTCGCTTACAGATATTTTACAACTCCAAAACGTAAGTTTATTATAGCAGATACACCAGGACATATTCAATATACACGTAATATGGTTACAGGTGCATCAACAGCAAATGTAGCTATAATTTTAGTAGATGCTAGACATGGTGTTATTGAACAGACTAAAAGACACGCTTTTATAGCTTCATTACTACAAATCCCACATATTATCGTATGTATTAATAAGATGGATTTAGTAGATTTTTCTGAAGATGCTTATAATAACATTGTTTCTCAGTTTGAGAGTATTTCATCTAAAATGCTTGTTAAGGATGTAAGATTTATACCAATTTCAGCATTATTAGGAGACAACGTCGTAAACCGATCAGAACATATGTCTTGGTATCAAGGTGCACCATTATTACATACTTTAGAGACGATGCACATTAGTAGCGATGTAAATAAAGTAGATGCACGTTTTCCTGTGCAAACCGTTTTAAGACCACAAAGTGAAGATTTTAGAGACTATCGTGGTTATGCAGGTCGTGTTGCAAGCGGTATTTTTAGAAAAGATGATGAGGTAACTGTAATGCCTTCTGGATTTACTTCAAAAATAAAAAGTATAGACACCTTTGAAGGAGAAGTTAACGAAGCCTACGCACCAATGTCTGTATCAATAACATTAGAAGATGATATTGATATTAGCCGAGGTGATATGATTGTACGTTCTAACAACAAACCAGAAGCGTCTCAAGACATCGAGGTGATGCTATGTTGGTTAAATAATAGTCCAGCAAAGCCTAGAGCAAAATATACTATAAAACATACTTCTAATGATCAAAAAGCAATGATAAAAGAAGTGGTTTATAAAATAGATATTAATACTTTAGAGCGTAACAGCGAGGATAAAGACTTAAAGATGAACGACATCTCTAAAGTAAAAATAAGAACAACAAAACCGTTAATGATAGATTCATACAGAGAAAACAGAACAACAGGAAGTATTATCTTAGTTGATGATGCAACCAATGAGACTGTAGCTGCTGGTATGGTTGTATAAAATTAGAAAACATTTATAGTATGAAGAGAAATTTAATCATTTTCGGAACTAGGCCAGAAGCTATTAAAATGGCTCCTTTAGTAAAAGAGTTTCTAAAAAATGAAAAAGAGTTTGATACCAAAGTCTGTATAACAGCACAACATAGAGAAATGTTGGACCAGGTACTTTCATTTTTTGAAATTACTCCAGATTACGATTTAGATTTAATGAAACCAAATCAAAATTTGTATACGCTAACAGCAGATATTATTACTAATTTAAAACCAATTTTAGAAGAGTTTAAGCCAGATTATGTATATGTTCATGGTGATACAACTACCACTATGGCTGCAAGTATAGCTTCGTTTTATTCTGGAGCAAAAGTGTGTCATGTAGAAGCAGGATTAAGAACATTTAATAAACGTTCACCATTTCCAGAAGAAGTAAATAGAAGTATTGCAGGAAGTGTATCAGACTATCACTTTGCGCCAACAACAACATCAAAGCAAAATTTATTAAACGAAAATATTTCAGAAAATAATATTCTAGTTACAGGAAATACTGTAATTGATGCGTTAGATTTTAGTTCAGGTAAAGTAACTTCTTCTAAATATTCAGATGATGAGGTTGATGGTTTAAAGAATATAGTAGATAACTCTAAAAAACTAATATTAGTAACAGGACACAGGCGTGAAAATCATGGTCAAGGTTTTATAAATATTTGTAGTGCACTAAAAGAAATTGCAGAGCAAAATAGCGATGTTCAAATTATATATCCTGTGCACTTAAACCCAAATGTACAAAAACCAGTATACGAGTTGTTAGCAGATATTGATAATGTAAAGTTAATAGATCCGTTATCATATCCAGCATTTGTATGGTTAATGAATAAATCTTATTTAATTATTACAGATAGTGGTGGTGTTCAAGAAGAAGCACCAAGCTTAGGTAAACCTGTTCTAGTAATGCGAGATACTACCGAAAGGCCGGAAGCTGTTGAAGCTGGTACTGTATTTTTAGTAGGAACCGACAATGAAAAAATAGTTAAAGAAACAAATAACTTATTAAATAACGAAGAGTCTTACTTAAAAATGAGCAAATTACATAACCCTTATGGAGATGGAACTGCTTGTAGTAAAATAGTAAATTTTATATCTAATTTATAATTATGAAAAACAAACCTAGTGTTGTAATGGTTGGTTTGGGCTACATTGGCTTACCAACAGCAGCTTTAATTGCAAGTAAAAATATTAAAGTTACAGGTGTAGATATACATCAACACGTTGTAGATACAATCAATAAAGGAGAAATACATATAGTTGAACCAGATTTAGATGGGTTAGTGCATCATGTTGTAAAAGATAAATACCTTACAGCAAGTACAACACCTGTTGAGGCAGATGTATACCTTATTGCAGTTCCAACACCATTTAAAGGCGATCATGAGCCAGATATATCTTATGTAGAATCTGCCGTAAGAGCTATACTACCAACATTAAAAGAAGGCGCTTTAGTTATAATAGAATCTACAAGTCCAGTTGGTACAACAGAAAAAATGGAAAACGTTATTTTTTCTGAAAGACCAGAACTTAAAGGAAAAATCTTCATGGCTTACTGTCCAGAACGTGTGTTACCAGGTAATGTAATACATGAGTTAGAGCATAATGATAGAGCAATAGGAGGTGTCAATGATGCTTCAACCGAAAAAGCAGTAACATTTTACAAGCATTTTGTAAAAGGCCAATTACACAAAACAAACTCTAAAACAGCAGAGATGTGTAAGCTAGTAGAAAACTCTTCTAGAGATGCTCAAATAGCTTTTGCAAATGAGTTGTCCATGATTTGTGATGAAGCAGGAATTAATGTTTGGGAACTAATTAGATTAGCAAATAAACACCCAAGAGTAAATATTTTACAACCAGGAACAGGAGTTGGAGGCCACTGTATTGCTGTAGATCCTTGGTTTATAGTTAGCGAATTTCCAGAACAAGCGAAAATTATACGTGCTTCAAGAGAAATTAACAACTATAAAACAGAATGGGTTATAGAAAAAATTAAAAGTACAGCTTTACAATTTGAATTAGATAATGGTAGAAAACCAAAAATTGCGGCAATGGGATTAGCGTTTAAGCCAAATATAGACGATTTAAGAGAGTCTCCTGCTTTAAATGTAGTTGAAGCTTTAATAAATGAGAACTTTAATATCTTGGCGGTTGAACCTAATATAGAGTCTCATAAAACTCTAGAAATACATAACGCAAAAAATGCTATAAAAAATGCAGATATTATTGTTTATTTAGTAAACCATAAAGCTTTTAAAACTATAGAAACACAAAAACAAGTGTTAGATTTTTGTGGAAAATTAAATTTATTATAAATGAAAAAGGTATTTATAT